>JGI26470J50227_1000182_pt1 | contig 28863 bp, 24 predicted proteins | sample FreactTroBogLake_FD_50227 | JGI IMG/M metagenome (IMG submission 50227)
CCCGACATTCAGAAGACGGCCGATCTGGTCACCGAGATCAACGCCGCCAGCAACGAACAGGCCACCGGCGTGCAACAGATCAACGCCGCCATCCAACAGTTGAGCAACGTCGTGCAAGAAAACGCTTCGAGTTCCGAGGAGCTGGCCTCCACGTCGGAGGAGCTGGCCAGCCAGGCCACCGCCATGCTCGAAGATGTCAATTTTCTGAAGACCGGTCGGAGAACGGCGAAAGCCAAGGAGACCCACAAGGACAAAGGCGCCTTTGTCCAGCCTCGGGACTCCCGGACGGTCTCGACCAAGGCGCTTCCTCAGCATTCTTTCGAAGCGACCTCGTCCAAGGGTGCAAAAATCTCGTTGGAAGGCAAGGACAAAGAAGACGATGAGTTTGAGCGGTATTGAGGGAAGAGGTCACCATGGAAAACCTGAACGAGTCCACTCTTACCCAAATTCTCCGATTTGAACTGGCAGGGGAACACTATGCCTTCGACGTGTTGAAGGCGCGGGAAGTCTTGTCGATGGTGAAGATCACGCCGCTTCCCAGTTCGATGGAGTATCTCTCCGGCGTGATCAACCTCCGGGGAAGCGTCATCCCCGTCGTTGATTTACGGAAGAAGTTCGCTCTCCCCGTCGTCCCCGACACTGTCGATACCTCGATCATCATCGCCGAGATCGTCGCCGACGGCGAGACGACGGTCATCGGGGCCATCGTCGACGCCGTGAAGGGCGTCATGAGTTGCGACCCCAGCGATTTGGAATCCGCCCCGCGGTTCGGAATGAAAATGAACGCGAACTTGATCCAGGCCATCGCCAAGAAAGACGGGGCGTTCATTGTGGTCCTCGATGCGAACCAAGTCTTCTCCGAGAGGGAATTGTGGTTGATCAAAGAGCAAGGGGGCGAGGTACCTTCCGAGTCAACCAAGGGGCCTTGAAACGATGTTTGCACCAAGCGCGCCCGCAATGACGCAGGGGGAACAACGCAAGATTAGCGCCTTCATCGAGGACGAATTCGGGATCAAGATGCCCGAGTCCAAGAAGAGTCTGCTCGAAGGGCGCTTGTCCAAACGCGTCGTCCAATGCGGGATGGCCTCGTACAGCGTCTACTTCGACTTCATCCTTCGAGACCCTCGGGGAAGGGACGAGTTTCTGGTCTTCCAGGATTTGGTCTCGACCCACGAGACCAGTTTCTTCCGCGAGGCTCGGCACTTCCAATTCCTGGAACAGCAAGTGTTGCCGTCGCTGATGAGTCAAGAAGACCGCAAATCCCTCGAGGTCTTGAGCGCCCCGTGTTCCACCGGCGAAGAGGTCTACACCTTGGCGATGCTGATGGACCATTCCCTCCGTGCCCACCGGAGGAGCACCTTTCCCTACACGGTAGAAGGAATCGACCTGTCGACGAGAGCCATCACCATCGCCAACCGAGGTGTTTACCTCGCCGATCGGACCAAGACGATTCCCCCCGACCTCAAACACAGGTACATGATGTACAACAAAAACAGAGAAAAGCCGTTCTGCCGGTTTGTGCCGGAACTTCGCGAAAGGGTGATCTTTCACCAGGGCAACCTTTTGGGTTCGTTGAACCTTCTCCGACCCACGTACGATGTCGTTTTTTGCCGCAACGTCCTGATTTACTTCGACCAGGCCAACCAGCGTTCGGCGCTGATGAGTCTTTTGAATCACATCAAGCCCAAGGGATATCTGTTCTTGGGTCATTCCGAATCGATGCTCGGTTTGAACTTGCCCGTGAGGTCGGTGGCGCAAGCCGTGTTTCAGAAGATTTAGGAGGAACCCGCATGGCGGTCAAGAAGATTCAAGTCCTGCTGGTCGATGACTCGGCTTCGGTACGCCAAACGCTGACCGCCATTCTAGAAGACTCGCCCGACATCGCGGTGATGGCCGCCGTCGGCGATCCCTACTTGGCGGTGAACCGCATCGCGGAAGAAGTTCCCGATGTGATCATCCTGGACATCGAAATGCCCAAAATGGACGGACTGACATTTCTTCAGCAGATCATGATTCAGCATCCCATCCCGACCATCATCTGTTCGAGCCTTGCCGTCGAGGGATCGGACTCCATCATGAAGGCCTTGGCCTACGGGGCGGTCGACGTCATCACCAAACCCAACTTGGGGACACGGCGGTTTTTCGAGGAATCGAAAATTCTGATCCAGGATACCGTCCGGGCCGCTGCGTCGGCGCGCTTGAAGAAAGTCCGGCCCCATTCTGGGGAAGGAACCCAACCCAAACTCAGTGCCGACGCTGTTCTCCCGGCGGCCGGGAAAAAGATCCTCACCGAGACCACCGACAAGATCATCGTCGTCGGCGCATCGACGGGTGGCACCGAGGCTCTGACGGTTTTCCTGACCGCGCTTCCCGAGGACTGTCCCGGGTTGGTCATCGTCCAACACATGCCCGAAAATTTCACGAGGTCCTTCGCGCTTCGTCTCGACTCCCTTTGCCGGATTCAAGTCAAGGAAGCGGCCGACCGGGACGCCGTTCTTCGGGGGAGAGCGTTGATTGCGCCTGGAAACTTCCACACCCTGGTGAAGCGGAGCGGGGCCCAGTATTTCGTGGAAGTCAAGGAAGGCCCGCTGGTGACTCGTCACCGTCCGTCTGTGGATGTTTTGTTCCGATCCTCGGCGGTCAACGCCGGCAAGAACGCTTTGGCCGTCATCATGACGGGAATGGGTGACGATGGAGCCCGGGGGATGAAGGAGCTTAAGGAAGCCGGGGCCCTCACCGTGGCCCAGGACGAGGCGACTTGCGTTGTGTTTGGCATGCCGAACGAAGCCATCAAATTGGGAGGTGTCGATCAGATCCTTCCGCTGGAGAAAATTGCCCCCTTTGTGTACGCCAAGGGGCTGGGAAAATAGGCCAAAATGCGTCCCCTGAGTTTTTCCAGAAGAAAACGAGCTCGGTTCCGCCGACGGTTGCTTCAAGAAACGTTGACGTTGATGATGGCGTTTTCCACGCTGATCATCTTGGTCGTCATGTTGATTTCCCGGGCGGTGATTGCCTCGGCCATGAACGATGAATTGATGGCGAGGTCGTACAAAACGGCCGACGAAATCACAGTTTTGCTTCAGGAACCCATGTTCAACGTCGACGACCAACTGGCGGTCCGGTTCGCAGAAATCCTCCTGAACACCAAATCCATTTCTGGAATCCGGTTGGATTCGACCAGTTCGGGAACGCTCCTGATCCAGAATTTCCCCGGGAAGCACTCCTCTATCCCGCCGATCATGAGGGAAATCTACTGGAAGAGTTTCCATGTTGGAACCGTCTCGCTGGCGTTCAGCAGTGAACAAATCGAGCAAACCCAGGCTTTCTACTGGCAGGTGGCGATCGCGCTCATCGTGGCCTTCGTTTTCACCAATCTCCTGGTCAACCGATTCATCCTCAGAAAGAAGATCGAAGAGCCTTTTGAAAAGCTGGAGATCGGAATCAACTCCATCACCCGGGGGCGATACGACGATTCCATCCCTCCAACTCCCTATGAAGACGTGAACCGCTTTGTCACCCTGGTCAACCAAATGGCGGTGGAAGTCCGAAACACCAATGAAAGGCTCCTTTCGTCCAATCGCCTTCTCGAAGCCAAGGTCGATGAGCTTCGGGCCACCGAGAAGGCTCTCGACGAATCGAGATTGTTCCTTTCGTCCATGATGGACAGCACGGATGACATGATCTGGTCGGTCAATGCCGTCGACTACGGCCTGCTCTCGTTCAACCAGAGCTTCCGCGAGCATTTTGAGAAGGAAGGCATCGAAGTGAGGGTCGGGTTGACCCCTGGAGACCTCCTTCCTCGGAAATCGGCCTCGAACTTGGAGCGTTACTACGCCCAGACGCTGAAACAGAATGCCCTGGTCCTCGAGGACCAGAGTCATTGGGGGGGGGTAACGCTGCTGATGAACTTCCACGTGCTGTTCCGTGATGGCCAGCCCTTGGCGATCTCGGTTTTTGGAAAGGATATTTCGTCCCGGAAAGAGATGGAAACGGAAATCCTCAACATGAATGCCTTCACCAACACCTTGATCGACGCCTCACCGGCCTTCTTTGTGGCCGTCGACCAGGACTACCGCGTCATCAGGATGAACCGGACCATGCTGGAAGCCATCGGCTACGCGGAAAGCGAAGTCCTCACGAAGGACTTTCTCGTCACCCTCGTTCAGGATTCGGTCCGGCCTCAGGTGAAGGCCACGTTTGACGCCCTCCTGAGGAACAAGGGGATTGTCACCGAGACCAGCGGCATCCGCACCCGCCAGGGGCAAGCCTTGGAAATCGAATGGCGGAACACCTCGGTGACCCGGAATGGCCGTCTGGACTTCATCATCGGGGTCGGAATCGACGTGACCCAGAGGAGAATCATCGAAGCGGAACTCGTGGACCACCGCCTCCATCTTGAGAAACTGGTTCAGGAACGCACTTCCGAGTTGCGGCTGGCCAGAGACGCCGCCAACAACGCCAACCATTCCAAGAGCCTCTTCTTAGCCAACATGAGCCATGAGATCCGCACTCCCATGAACGCCGTACTGGGGTTTGCCCAACTTTTGGGCCACGATGACTCGCTCTCGGCCGAATCCAGACACAAGGTCGACACCATTCTCCAGAGCGGGGAACATTTGATGTCCATCATCAACGACATTCTGGAAATGTCACGAATTGAAGCCGGTCGAGTGGAGGTCAAAAGCGAGGCTGTCGACCTGCATCAGCTCCTCGACGAACTTGCCCTCCAATTCCGATCGGCCGCAGAGGAGAAGCAGCTCGCCTTCCTCGCCGAGAGAGACCCCAGACTGCCGCGGTATGTCCAGACCGATCGGTCAAAACTCAGGCAGGTTCTGGCGAATCTGTTGGGGAATGCGGTCAAATACACCATTCGAGGGGAAATCGCCTTTCGATCCCGTCCCCTGGGCTCGGGGCGGAGCGTCGTCGAGGTTCAAGATACGGGAATTGGGTTGACCCCAGAGGAGCTCGGAAAATTGTTCGTTCCCTTCGAACGGGCCCAAAGTGGACTGCAGACGGCCGGGGGGACCGGCCTGGGCTTGGCCATAAGTCGACAATACGCCCAACTGTTGGAAGGCGAGATTGTCGTGGAAAGTCGAAAGGGAGTCGGAAGTCTCTTCCGATTCGAATTCTCTTCCCCGAGGGCTACTTCAAACCTGATCCCTGAGCCTTCCGCGCAGAACCTTTCCCTGGCTCCGGACCAGGGGGAGATCTGTGTCTTGGTCGCCGATGACATGCTTTCCAACCAGGAACTCCTGCGGAACATGCTCGAACCCCTGGGATTCCGAGTCGAAGTTGCTCGGACCGGCCGAGAGGCGTTGGAAATGGTGGTCAGCAAGGCGCCGCGCATTGTGCTGATGGACCTGCGGATGCCCGATATGGATGGGCGCGAGGCGACAAAGAAAATCAGGGAGACGCTGGGGAACCGTTCGCCCATCCTCATCGGAATCAGCGCAAGCGCGTTTATCGAGCAACGGAGGGACTTCATCCGTTCCGGCCTCGACGGCTTCTTGGCCAAACCTTTTCGCGAAAACGAGTTGCTGAGCCTTTTTGAAAAGCTCGCCGGCCTCCGTTTCTTGACCGCTCCAGCGTTTCCCGCGGCCCCATCGAGTCCAGAGATCCCCACCTGGGGGAAGATGCCCGAGGCCTGGAGGACGGCGTTCAAAAAGGCACTGGCGGAGGGAAACGTCTCCCATTTGCGATCCTTGTCCCACGAAGCCTCCAGCACCGACTCGGCTTTGTCGGTCTGGCTTTTGCAGCAAGTATCCACCTATAATTTGAGCAAACTCAGCCAAATCGAGGTCAACCATGGATCCTGAGCCAGGAGTTGTTCTCATCATCGACGACACCCCCGAGAACCTTCGGGTTCTGGGCGAACTCTTGGAGAACGACGGCCATGAGGTCCGGGTGGCCACCAGCGGACCTCATGGTTTGGAAATCGCCAAAACGTCCTCCGTCGATCTGGTCTTGCTCGACATCATGATGCCGGATATGGACGGCTACGAGGTTTGCAAGATGCTGAAGGCGGACAAGGCAACCCAGTCGATTCCTGTGATTTTCTTGACGGCGCTCGACTCCTCGGAGGACGAAGCCCAGGGTTTGAACCTGGGGGCTGTGGATTTCATCACCAAGCCTTTCAAGATTGAATTGGTGAGGGCTCGAATCGGCAATCAGTTGGCCTTGCAGGCCGCCCGGAAGGAGTTGAAACACCAAAACGAACGGCTCGAAGAATTGGTCGCGGAACGGACCCAAGAATTGGCAGAGGCGCATCGCCGGTTGCTGGCGGTCGACTCCGCAAAATACGACTTCCTTCAGTTGATCTACCTCGAACTCTGGGCGCCGGAGACCGGTATGATCGAGTTGTCTCGGAAGGCCTTGTCGAGGCTGGGGCCTTCCGCGGTGTTGGCTGGATGGGTCCAGGAATACGAAAAGAGCCAGGCCGCGCTGCTCGAAACCATGAACAATGCCCTTTTGATGGCGGGAACGCACCGGGGTGATCATCCTGGTCCCGCCCATCCTATTCGTCTGGAAGTTCTCGTGACCGAGATTCAGTCCCAATTTGGCCCTTTGGCAGCGACGAGGAAGCTCCGGTTTCGGGGGAGCATTGATTCCTCTCTCACGGTTTCGGGAGACCTCGATCTCCTGTTTCAGGCCCTGACGACGGTGGTTCATGCCGCAATCCTTCTGGCTCGGGAGGGGAGCACGGTTCAGGTGAAAGCCGAAGACAACAAAAAAACCGTGGCCCTGGAACTTGTTTTTCAAGCCAATTCCCGGGATGACGGGGTCACCACGCTGTTCCAACCAGAAGTCGACCATCACCGGTCAGCAATTCGTCGGGAGTTGGGCCTGGGCGTTCCCTTGGCCGCGAAGATTGTGGGGGCCGCCGGGGGAAGCATCGCGGTCGAAGAACACGGTCGGGCCGGGGTGGTCTTGCGGGTGACGCTCTTGAGTTTTCTGAAGAACAAGGGTGCGAGGATCGTTCTATGAGGCTCCATCCGCATTCCGTCCTGGTGGTCGACGACACTCTGGAAAACATCCAAGTGCTGGGAGAACTCCTGGAAATCGACGGCTACGAGGTGAGGGTTTGCACCACGGGGGCCAAGGCACTGGAACTCGCCCAGGCCTCCCATCCGGACCTGATCCTGCTCGATGTCATGATGCCGGGTATGGACGGGCTGGAAGTCTGCAGGAAACTGAAGGGCAACCCCGAGACGGCTGCGATTCCTGTCATCTTCCTCACGGGACTCGCCCACGAAGTGACGCAAATCGACAGCCTCGAGCTTGGTGCCGTCGACTACATCACGAAACCCTACCACCTGGGCGTGGTGCGAAAACGGGTTCAACTGCAACTGGCGTTGCATGATCTTCAGAAGGATCTGGTGGAACAGAACGAAAAATTGGAACATTTGGTGGCGAAGCGAACCCAGGAACTGATCGAAGCCAACCAACGCCTGACCCAACAGGATTGGACGAAGGCGACCTACCTCCGCCTCCTGTCGCAAGAACTGAAGGGTCCGACCAACGGTCTGATCGGTATCACCCAATTGGCGTTGTCCAACATGAGCGACGAAACCAAGAAGAAACGATTTCAAACCCTGGCCGACGAGATCAAAGGCCGGCTCGAGGAAACTTTCTCCAACTGTGAAACCCTGACCAGGTTCCAAGGGGCCGGGGAACGCATCGCGTTGCATCCGGTGCGCTTGAAAGACGTCCTAGCCGCTGCGACCTCGCGGTTGTCTGCTTTCGAAGGCGACCATGCCCAAGCAATCCCAAAGTTCAAGGACCCGTCGTGCATTGTTCAAGGTGACCAGGGGATCTTGATTCAGGCGTTCACCAGCCTTCTGCATTTTGTGGTCTTGGTTTCGAAGGAGCCTCCGATCCAAGTGACCATCCGGGACCAGGAGCCGTGGACCACGGTCGAGATCACCGCTTCCACCGACGGGGGGAACCTCCTACTCTCGAGCCTGGATGATTTGGCGTTGGTGGAAGGCTTCTCCGACGCCCTGGAGACCCTGGGACTGAACCTTCCGCTGGCGGGGGTCATCATCGAAGCCATCGGAGGTCGCGTCGTTCTGAGCCAAAGGAATGCCGGCGCACTTTTCCTGAGCGTGGTTCTCAAAAAATACTCGACGAAGTGAGTTTCGAACGGCCTTGGCTTTTTGCTGAACAAGCCACTAGACTTGAAACCAGGAACCACTATGCAAAACGCAACCAATGCTTCGGCCTCGCGTAAGAAGCTCCTCTTCATCGATGACAGCCGGTCGCAACTGAGTTTGTATCGAAAGCAATTGGATCAGGTCTACGAGGTTCGAACGGCTTCCAACTACGGCGATGCGATGGCTGAATTGAGTTCCCATCAGCCTGATTTGATCGTTCTGGATCTGGTGATGCCTCAGGTCGACGGCCTGGAGTTCTTGGATATCCTGAAGGCAACCGAGAGCTTTTTGAACATTCCCGTGGTGATGGTTTCCGCAGAAAATGATCCGTCCCTGGTGCGCCAGGCGTTTCTCAAGGGAGCCGGAGACTTTGTCCGAAAACCCTACGACGAGGAGGAACTGCGGCTGAGGATCCACAGGTTGCTCAGCCTTCCGACCCGAGGGGTGAACCCCCAAGAGCGAATGGCCAGCCAGGTCCTGACGGCTCGGTTACTGGTGATCAAGGCCTTGACGGATCTCGCGGCAACGCGAGACAACGAGACGGGGTTTCACCTGAAACGGATCGAACATTACACAGGCTTGTTGGCGCTTGCCGCAGCCCAAAGCGAACTCTACGCCGACCAAATTTCGGAGACGCTTTTGGAAACGATCGGGGAGGTCAGTGTCCTTCACGATATTGGCAAAGTCGGCATTCCTGACAGCATCCTGAAGAAGCCGGGAAAGCTGGATTTCCAGGAATTTGAGATCATGAAGACCCATACCACTTTGGGCGCCGAGACCCTCCACAAGGTCCGAGAGGGCTTTCCGGATCAAGCGTTCTTGGATCTCGCGATCCAAATCGCCCATTTTCATCATGAAAGGTGGGACGGAACGGGCTACCCGACGGGTCTCGCCGCGGACAATATTCCCTTGGCGGCCCGAATTGTGGGGATCGTGGACGTTTTCGATGCGCTGACCACGGCAAGAGTCTACAAACCCGCGTTTGGTCTTGAGAAAACCCTGGAAATCATGAAGGAAGGTCGAGGTACTCATTTCGACCCTGTGCTTTTCGGCATCTTCCTCGACTGCGTTCCCCAATTTACCGACGCCTTGAATCGTATGGGAGAAATAGGTCACGAAACAGGGAAGTGAAGAGCGGTCTGGGTCACGGAAACGAGGACCCGAAACCGGGCCTGCCAAGCCGCGCGTCTGGATTCCCATCGGCGAATGCGCCGTCGCCCGGTCGCCGGTCATTCTCTCGACGCTCCTGGGCTCCTGCGTGGCGGCGTGCCTCTACGATCCTGTCGCCGCAGTGGTTGGTATGAACCATTTCCTTCTTCCTTTCAACAAGATCGAGGATTCGACTTTTGTCGGGACGACCATCCCCGGCCGCTACGGAATCTTCGCCATGGAGATACTCATGAATCGGATGCTCAAAGTGGGAGCCCAAAAAGCGCGGTTCCGGGCCAAGATCTTTGGCGGTGCATCCCTGATGGGGCAATATCGTGGGAGTCCCGCTCCCGTAGGGGAGGCCAACGTCCAGTTTACCAGGGACTTTCTCCGAGAAGAGGGGATTCCCGTCGTGTCTGAGGACCTCGGCGGATTCCGGGGTCGGGTGATCTATTTTCACGCCGACAGCTTTGATATCTGGCGCCGCTATATCAAGAACGAGAAAGTCTTCGCGACGGTTTCCCAGGATGAAGAAACGGCCTGGAGAAGGTCGATCGTCGGAATCGGTGGGGAAGGCAATGTGACGTTGTTTTAGGGAATCGCCATCGCGAATACTTTGGCTTGACACCGTCGGGCCCTCATTCATAATCAAAATCATGGGAAACGCAGGATTTGAAGCCCTCTGTCGCTCCGTCATCGAGTCACTCGAGGCTGTCACGCTGGAGACCGAGAAGGTCTACGGTGCCATGGGGGCGAGCTTTCCCGTCATGGTGAAGGAACTGGCCACCTTTGGTCGGCAGGAGAGCCAGAACTTGTTGGCACTCCTGACCCAAACCATCCTCGATGAGGTTCAAAAACAGGAAGCCGCTTCCGAAGTTGCCCAGAAGAAAACGCAAATCAATCTGTCCCGTTTGGAAGCCCAGATCGCTTCTCTGGCGACCCTGCGGTTGTTTGTGGATGATATTCGCGAAGACTCGATTTTGATGGAGCTGTTGAGCTTGAACGCCTTGGTCATCGCCTCCAAAGCCGGGGAGTCGGGACGGGCCTTCTCGGTGATCACGACCGAACTCCAACAAATTGCGAGCCGCTCGAAGGATCTGACGGACGAAATTTCTCGGCGGGAAGCCAACCTGGATCGAATCTTCGGAGAATTCGGAGGCGAGTGGAAAAAAAGTGAATCAAGCGAACGCTTGTTGTTGTCCGAGTTCATCGCTTCCATTCGGGCTGTCTTTCGTGAACTGAAGTCCGGGGAGGCTCGTCTCCTGGAAGGAAATGAAAGGATCCAGGCCAAGGCCATCGTTGTCAAGGAACCGCTGGTGAGGATCATGGTTGAGGTTCAAAACCAGGACCGAATCCGTCAGAGCATCGATCACGTGACCCTATCGATTCAGGAATTGAGAGGCCATTCTCAGGATCTATCCTTGGAAAAACGGCTTGATGACTTGACCTACCTCGCACTTTTGCCCGATTTGAGTGTCCAGGTTTTGGACGAGATCTCCGACCAAATCGGGGAGAATCGAAAATCGTTCCAGAACTCCTTGGACGAGGCGGCCCGACTGATGGAAGGATTGGAACAAGAACGCCGCGACTTTCTCGACGCCCATGTCAAAAAAGGTTCCTCCCATGGTTTGGAAGCGAATTTCTCCGAAGGCGAGAGGCTCTTCACCAACTATTTTGGAGAGACCTCCCACCTCCTGCGTACCCGTGAAGACCTCGTCCGCAAGGGGACACAGCTCCAAAAAAACATCAGCGAAATGGTGAACACCCTTCGGGATTTCGAGAGCTTGAGCGCGAGCTTTCGCAACGTCGATTTGGCTTCGAGAATTCAAGTCGCCCGGCACCATCAACTGGTCGCCATGCGCGACAATGCTTCGTCGATGACCAACTTGACCAACAAGATCGAGCACGATGTGGGCCAGACCATGAAGATGGCCTCGGAATTCGCCAAGGCCATTCTCCCGTTGTTTGAAGACTTCCGAGCTCAATTCAACGAGCGATTTCAAGAGATCGAGACCTTTGTCACTCTGGGAAGAAAATCGGTGGCCGACGTCAAAGTTGCTCAGGATCAATTGATCCGTTCGGTCGAAGGAACCCAACTGTTCACGGACAAATTCACCGACCAGTTCTCAAGCACGCACCGGGATTTGGGGAATCTGGACAGCCTCTTGCAGACGATTGCCACCCAGAGGGCTACGTTGGGGTCGCTCAAGGCGCTGGTCCTCGAAGAGAAGAGAAAGCTCATGGCCGAAAAGGGTGTTTCAGAATGGAAACTCGAAACAGAAAAACTCAAGGCCATTGTCAACGGGTTCACCATCTTCACCCACAAGAAGTTTTTGGCCGACCTGGGCGCCTTTGAAGTGGAACAGGCCGCGGACGCGGGAGAGGTCACCCTCTTCTGAGGGAAAAGCGAGGAGGGAGTCTTGTCAAAATGCATTTTGGTGGTCGACGATTCGAACGCGATCCGACAGAGCGTCGGTTTCATCCTGGAACAGGCCGGCTATCAGATTATTTCTGCGGTGGACGGGACCGATGCCGTTCCGAAGTTGGTCAGTCAGTCATTCGACCTAGTGTTGACCGACGTCAACATGCCCAACATGGATGGAATCGCCCTCACGAAACACATCCGACAGTCTGCGCAGAACAAGTTCGTTCCCATCCTGATGCTGACCACCGAGTCTCAGGCGGACATGATGAAGCTGGGGAAAGAGGCCGGTGCCACAGGGTGGATCGTGAAGCCCTTTGACGCCGAAAAGCTCCTCGCCACGGTCAAGAAATTGATCGGCTAGGGCGTCCAAGAGCGAGAGGTGGCCCAGACTCGACCCGACGTCATGGATGGACGGTCCATTTCTTCACGATTTCCGCGTAGACGCCGTTGGCTTTGATGAGGGCCATTCCCTGGTCGAAGGCCTTGATGGCGGGCGCCGCCTGGGGGTTGTCAGCCGCAAAGCCGATGGTGGTGGGTTGGGGCTGAGTTGAAAGTACAGGTTCAACGAGGTCGGACACCTGAGCTTCCTTCAGCAGGAATTCGGAACTCTTCAACGCGTCGACCATACAAAGGACAAAGTCGAGGCGGCCCGCGCCCAGCATTCGAAGGCTCAGGTCTTCGGAATTCGTCGAGTAGGGAGTGACTTTACCGTTTTGAACCAAAGAACTGAATTCCTGGGGATACTCGTAGTCTCTGACGATTCCCACCAAGGATTCCCGGGGAAGGTCCTTGAACTCATGGAGTCGGATCCCCTTGGACTTCAGCGCGAACAGGACACCCCTGCTGACATAGATCGATTCGTTCGGGAACACGATCTTGCCTTCGAGACTCGGATCGCGCGACATGCCGAAACACCCCAGCGCCCTGCCTCGAAGGACCTCGACCTTGGCTCTGACGTAGGGCATCGTTTTCAAGGTGATCTTGACCCCCGAAGCGGCAAAGGCCGCAGTGACCAGATCGTTGCCACAACCCGTACCGTCGGCTTGTCCCCACGGGCCGGCCGCGTCTTCAGCAAGAATCGTGTACTCGGGTTCCTCCGCCAAGCTCGGCAAGATCACGACTAAAGAAAAACTCAGGAAGAGCAGAATCCTGAGGAGAGCGATCGTCCTGCCAATTCCTGAACTGCGGTTTCGGTGGCCCGCTTCGTGGCTTGTCATTTCAGTATCCTACCGTGAGGTCGGCGAACGTACCATCGGCCTTCATTTCTTCCAAGACCTTTTCCCAGAGGCCTGAAATCGCCGAGTCCACGATCTTGCTGGTTGCCAAGTAGATGGGATACGGGGAAACCACCAGCGCCACTTCAAAGTTCGACCGTGAAAATTTCTTCGCGTCGGTCGTTGCACGAAGAATCCCATTGGCCAAGAAGATCACATCGACCCGTTTCAGAGAGAGCATGCGCAGGAGATTGGAGTTATCGGGTGCCGTGCTGATGTTGCGAAATCCGTTGGTGTGGAGGAAGGCTTCGGTCGTCGAGCCAAGGTGGGTCGCCACCGACCTCCCCTTGGCTTGTTCCAACGAACTGGCGATGCTCTTTTCCCCTGTGCGAACCACGAAGACAAGGGAATCGTTGTAGAGGACCGGACCATAGTTGAGGTACTGTTCCCTCTCGATCGATTTCGCTATGGGAAAGAGCAGGCTTGGTTTGACTTTCGCCTCTTCGAGGGCCCTGCCCAGCGGAAGAAACCGAATCTGTTGATCGGTCCCGACCCGGCGAGACATCTCCTTGAAAACCTTGTAAAGAAATCCTTGGCCATCCTCGGTGCAGTACGGAAAGATCGTTGCCGCAATCAGTTCGGGGTTCGACGGGGTCGGGTCGGCTACCCCGGTGGGAACCTGAATCGCGGCGATCCCGAACAAGGTAAGCATCCAGACGCGAAGTCCCTGGATTGTCCGCGAGAACGGTTTGTCAGCTCCGGGTTGGGTCGCTCTTTTCCCCACGATCTTTCTCCTCCTCCAACGGACGGAGAACCTCGAGGTCCTCTTTCTGAGTCTCGTCCGCCACCGAGGGGTTTTGCAAGATCAACTCGTGGTTCGTGTTCCGGGTGGGAAGCGTTCCTCACCGAAGGGAGAAGTGGCCGTATTGGGCCATGATTCGGTCGACAGTCCCGTCTTGCCTCATTTCGGAAATGACCCTGTTGAACTCGGGCATCCGGGCCGCGAAGGGACTGGCCTTGGAAACCCCGAGTCGCAGCGGCACCGTATCAAGAACCAACGGAAGGATCTGAATTTTGCTGCGGATTCCCAGGAGCCCGGAGTTGTGGTAGAGGTTGACGTCCGATTCGATGTAAAGGTCCGCACGGTTGGCCAAAAGAAAATTGAAGATTTGGTCCGTGGAGGTGAGGTAGTACACTTGGGCCTTCTTCAGGTAGTTCTTGGCCCAACCCGCTCCCAGGTAGTTCACCTGGGGGAACGCGTAGGTCTGCTCCAAGGACGTCAGTTTCTGAAGCTCTCCTAGCCGGGGGTTGTTTTTCGAGGTGGCCGCCACCAAATTGACACTGAATAGGGGTTCGGATGACATGACCACATATTCGAGCCTCAAGGGCGTCGAGACCGTGACAAACGCGTCCGACGTGCCATTCTTCACCTGGAGTTGGGCTCGTTCCCAGGGGAGCCCTTCATGCGTGACGGCAAGGTTCATCCGGAGCGCCATTTCGTTGACCAGGTCGACCTCAATTCCGACCACTCCGTTCGGGGTCGTCGCGGAAAAAGGGGCGTAGGACTCGTTGTACACGACCTTGAGGGCCTCGGGAAATCCAGGGACCAGCAGGAGGGTCCCGAAGAGAAAGATCCCCAACCAAGGCATGCCTACCTCCTGACTTTCCTGAAACCGAAGGCTTCGAGTCTGGTGGTCGTGGTGAACCAGGACTCCCGTCGACGGGTCTTTGCTTTAGTATAGTCGGTCGCCCTGCTCCGTGCTGGTGGAAATGCGAATTCCTCGACCGGTCCACTGGTTCCCCAAAGGCGGCACCTGGTACAAGTTCATCTTGCGATCCGGGATGGCAAGCAAAAACACGGACGACCGAGACGGGATTGTCGGGGACGCGTTGGTCGGTATCGGCGAGAGTCCGTTTGGGGACGAAGAGCATCCTGGCATCGCCACCCCCGGCCCTATTCGGTGAGCTTCTTCACCGCCAACAAAAAGAAGACCTCCTCCTCCTCGGACCGGGCGGGGTGGTGAAGGAAGTAGCCCATCAGCGACAAAACGCTGGCGTTCCAGGGTTTCAGCGCCTGGAACAGCGCCCTCTCGTGCGCCTGGAAGAACCCCATGGCGTTGTTGCCGAAGCTCTTGGTTTCCTGCTTGAGCGTGAACCGGATCTCGCTGACGATCTTGTTTTTGGAAAGCGTCTCCATCGAGGAGACCCGGGCCTCGTCGAGCACCGCGCTCTTGTCGTCGGGGTGGTCGTAGGAAAGGTAGCGGTAGAATTCGTCCCGGAAGTCGACCAGCGTGCTCCAATGGAACAGCAGCCCCCGCTTTCCCGAGGGGGTCAGGGCCGGGTAGAGCGGCAACGAGAGCTCCAGGGCGTCCCATTCCTTGGCCGAAACGCACACCTCCACCCAGGCCATGTACTCCTCCTCCTCGAAGACGGTGGTCTCGGGGGTGGGCGGGAGCGCCTCCCTGAGCCGAGTCAGGGCCAAGGAGGCGACCTCGGGGTCGGCGGCCACGGGAACCAGCGACCGGACAGCCCTCAACCGGCGGACCAGGTACGGCCCCCGGGCCTCGTCCAAAAGGATGGTCTTCACCCGCGGCATGGCGGCGAAGGCCTTGAACGCCTTGAGGATCTCGATCTTCTCGAGGACCCCGGCCTGGGGGTGGAAGGTCAACAGCGCTTCCACGGCCTCGTCGGCGCCGGTCTTCCCCAGGCCGTCGAGGGCGCTCATCCGCACCTCGGGGTCCATGTCGCCCAGGAGCCGTCCCAGAGGGACCACCGCGGCGGGGCTTCGTAGGTCGGCGATGTCTTCGGTGAGCCGGTGCCGGGACGAGATGCGCGGCATGAACGTCGACATGAACAGCTTGTAGAGGATCTCGGGGAAGTTCATCCGGAAGACCACGTCGCGAAGGCTGTAGTCCTCGTGGCGGTTGGCCTCCTGGTAGAACGGGAAGGTGAGCAGGCCGACGAACAGCAGGATGACGCTGAGCGCGAAGACGATGACGGTGGGGGGAAACACCAGGCCGAACACCGGAACGTGGTTGGTCTTGTAGAGGTCGATCAGGAACCCGCCCAGGACAGGCGCGAACACCGCAGAGAGGCTGTTGAGCGAGTTGTAGACGCCGATGTACAGGGCCCTCTGGCCCCGGGGCGAAATGGAGAGCGAGGTGTTGAAGATGGCGAGGTTCCAGCCGGCGCCGAAGAAGCTTTGCATGAGGATGACGGCGGCCACGAATGGCAGGGGGTTCTTCTCGGGGAGGAAGAGCATCAGCCCGGTGGGGAGGATCATCAGCAGCAACGAGAATCGGATGATGAACCGGTTCCCCAGGATGTCGCTCATCTTGCCGAAGAACAGGTTGCCCAGGATGCCCGTCACTGCGGCGGCGGCGGTGAAGTACGCCAGCAGGTCGATGGGAACTTTCATCACCTCGATGAAGTGGACGGTGAAGAACGGCCCGGCCACCACCAGCGCGAGGTTGAAGAACAGCACCATCCGGACGAACGCCATGAAGTTGCGGTCCTTGAAGATCTGCCGGTAGCTGGCGAGCATCGACCCGTGGGGGTGGTCGGCCGCCGGCGGATCGTACTGGGTCAACAGCAGGACCGTCCCGACCAGCGCCGTGACCGCGGCGATGGCGTAGACGGCCACGTAGCCGTCGGTGCCGGGAAAGGTCTTGAGCAGCCACCCGCCGATGAGCACGGCGAAGATGCCCGCCGCCGAGGCCACCGAGTTGCGCAGGGCGAAGTACCGCCCCCGCACCTGTTCGGGGACCAGATCGGCCATCCAGGTGCTCCAGGTCGAGCTGCTCAGCGACATCGAAAACGCCCCCACCACGAGGATCACCATGAACACGGCCTCGGCGCCGGGGCCCGAGGTGGTCATGCCGTAGAAGATGGCGCCGACAAACAGAAGGCGGCTGATGCCGCCGGTGACGGCGGTGACGATCCGCCGCTGCTTGACCCGGTGGACGAAGATGTTCGCCAGAGGCTGGAGCAGGCCGACGAAGAACTGCACCGACGCGGCCAGGCCGATCAGCGCGTGGCTGGCGTGCATGATCTCCAGGAGGAAGGCCGTCAGGATGAAGTTGGGGAGGTAGACGCCTCCCATGTTGATCCCGATGGTCTGGATGAACCCCTCGAGGACCGACGTCTGCCGGCCGGCGGCCATTCGTTTCTTCTCGGTCTTGTCGTCCATTTTTTCAGTCTAACACATCGACTTCCTTTCATGGTATCTTGGTCCGATGGGGATCCGCGACCATATTTTCGATGCTCTGGTTCTGCGTCGGTGGCCCATCGGCGATGCCCATCGGGGCGTCGGGTTCCTCACCCGGGAGCGGGGGCCTCTGACGGCCATCGCCCACGGTGCCGCCCAGTCCAAGGGCCGATTGAAGCTGCTGACCACGCCCATCCGGCGGGTGGTCCTCAAGGCCTACCTAGATCCGGTCGCCGACAACTGGAAGGTGGTGGACCTCGAGGCGCTGAACCTGTACGGTGGTCTGGCCGAGGACCTCGACCGGTCCGCCACGGCGTCGCTTTGGTCCGAGATCCTGTGGAAGACCCAGGCCGCTGGCCAGGAATCCGAAGTCTATCCCCTGTTCACCGAGGCCTTGGCCCTCCTCGATGGGGTCAAGGGCATCGAGGTCGCCCGGCTCAACCTCCAGGTTCTGTGGAGGGCCCTCGACCATTCGGGCCTCGCCCCCGATTTTTCCTGCTGCGCCGAGTGCGGCAAGCCGCTGGCGGGCCTCCCGGTGGTGTTGATGCCGCCGGAAGGCGAGCCCTCGTGCCCGGATTGTTCCCGGGGACAGGGACCGACCCTGTCGGCGCGTTCCGTCGACGCCCTGCTGGCCACGGCGGTTCTGACTCTGGAGGAAGGGTTGCTGGCCCCGGTCGACCCCGTCGATCTGGCGAACCTGACCGCCGAAGCCCTGGGCGCCTGGGAACGGGCCCTGGGGATGCCGCTGAAATCTGTCCGAGTCTTTCAAGGAGGGCTTTCATGAGAGCCGTCGAAGTGATTGCAAAAAAACGCTCGGGTCACGAGCTGACCGAAGCCGAAATCCGGTTCCTCATCGAGGGCTACACCAAGGGTGAGCTACCCGACTACCAGATGTCGGCCTGGACCATGGCCGTCTTCTTCCAGGGGATGAGTTTTCGCGAAACCGGGTTTCTGACCAGGGCGATGATCGACTCGGGCGACGTGCTCCACCTCGAAGGGGTCCCTGGTCCCCTGGTCGACAAACACTCCACGGGCGGCGTGGGAGACAAGGTGAGCCTCGTCCTGGCGCCGTTGGCGGCCGCCTGCGGTCTGAGGGTTCCGATGATGTCAGGGCGGGCTTTGGGCCACACCGGCGGCACCCTCGACAAGCTGGATTCGATCCCTGGGTTCACGACGGCGCTCTCCCAGGAGAAAATCCGCGAGGGGCTGAAGACGGTGGGGTACATCATGACCGGCCAAAGCAAGGAAGTCGTTCCGGCCGACCGGCTGCTGTACGCCCTGCGCGACGTGACGGCCACCGTCGAGTCGGTGCCTCTGATCACCGCGAGCATCCTGAGCAAGAAATTCGCCGAGGGCGCCGAGGCGTTGATCTTCGACGTGAAGGCCGGTCGCGGTGCCTTCATGGACACCCGGGAAAAGGCCCAGGCCCTGGCGGTGAGCCTCGTCGAGACCGCCCGCAGCCTGGGCCGGAAGGCCGTGGCCGTCCTCACCGACATGGGTCAGCCGCTGGGTCGGATGACCGGCAACTTCCTCGAGGTCGAGGAGTCGGTCCTTTGCCTGCGCAACCAGGGACCCGCCGACCTCATGGCCCTGACCTACCGGCAAGTGGCCTGGATGCTCGTGGCCGGGGGGGTGGTGAAGACGGTTGATGAGGGGGAGACCTTGGCCCGGAAGAAGCTCGAGGACGGTTCGGCTCTGAAGAAATGGGAGGAAAGCGTGGCCTTCCAGGGGGGCGATGTGAAGCTTCTCAACGCGCAGATCGGGGTCCGGAGAGCGAAGTTCCACGGCGAAGTGAAGGCCGGCGGATCCGGGTGGCACGGAGGATGGGACGCGCTCGAATGCGGCCTGGCCGCCACCGCGCTGGGGGCGGGCCGGAACACGAAGGAAGACGCGGTTCTCCCCGATGTGGGGTTGGAATTCCTGGCAAAACGAGGTGACCCCATCGAAAAGGGAAAAGGGGTCTTGAAAGTCTGGGCGGACTCGCAAGCGAAACTCGAGGAAACCCTGTCTCGACTGGAAAAGGCCTGGACCCTGTCGGCCACCGAGCCGGCCTCCGAACCCCTGGTGCTCGGGGAGGTCACAGCCCTGTGAGGACGGCCCCCGCGATGATCTGGAACAAGAAAGAACTGATTGCCGACGAAGTGCGGACGCTGGCGGCCCGGTATGACCTCGATCTGTTGGAAGCCTCCATCCTTCTCCGGCGCGGGGTGGTCGACGGCGAGTCCCTGCTCTCGTACCTCGAGGACGACCTGAGGTTCACACCCAACCCGTTCCTCTTCCGGGACATGGAAGACGTGGTCGACAGGCTCACCGGTGCCCGGGACGACGAGGAGGCCGTGTTGGTTTTCGGCGACCGCGACGCCGACGGCATCACTTCGACGGTCATTCTGGTGGAAGGCTTCCTGGATTTCGGTCTCAAGGTCGAGTGGAGGGTGCCCCAGGGAGACGCCGCTTACGGCCTGACGCTCGAGGCGGTGGAAACTTTCGCCGAGGCCGGCGGCGGCCTGATCGTCACGATCGACTGCGGCATCAGCAACGTCAAGGAGATCGCCAGGGCTGCCGAATTGGGCATCGATGTGTTGGTCTTCGACCACCACGTCGCCCCCGAGGAACTTCCGCCGGCGCTGGCGATCATCAACCCGAAGATTCCAGGGGAAACCTACCCCTTCGCGAGTTTGGCCGCCTGCGCCGTGGCGAGCAAGGTCGTCTGGGCGTTGCGGTTTTCCGCGACGCCTCTCTACAACCAGAGGATGTGCCTGCTCCACTGCCGACAGGCCGAGGAGGGACTGGTCGTCGAGGCGGTCAGGCTGGTCAACCTGAACGAACGCAAGCGTTTGCGGTTGATCTTCCATAAGAACAGCTCGGCCGCCGACCTCGAACTTCTGGTGACCTTCCTCCAGGACCAGGAGATCTTTGTCTTCGACGAGAAGGCCCAGCTGAGGCAGCTCCGGCAACTGTTCGGGACCGGGGTCGAGATCGGAGTCTTTGACCTCGCTCCCCAGATCCACCAGGCCTTCCCGGCCCTGGGCGGCCTGTCGTTCGACGAGGTCAAGGCCAAGAGCCGTCTCCCCCGGTACCGCCCCGAGACCGGCGACCTCGACATCCTGGTCAGCCTCTTCATCAGCTCGGTGTACAAGGCCTTCCCTCCGTTGGGGGCGGAGTTCCTCCCCGTCCTCGACCTGGTGGCGATGGGGACGTTGGCCGACCTGATGCCCCTGGAAGGCGAGAACCGCATCCTGGTTCGTTTGGGCATGCAGAGCCTGAACACCACCAAGAGGGACGGCCTCAGGGCTCTGCTGATGCGGCTCAAGATGCTCGGCAAACCCCTGTCGACCACCGACGTCAGCTGGTCCCTCACCCCGGTGATCAACGCCGCGGGGCGCCTGGGTTGTCCTGAAAAGGCCGTCGAACTGCTCCTCACCGGCGACGAGACCCGAAGGCGCGCGTTGGCGGTGGAGCTGGAAGACCTCAACCACCAGAGGCGGCAGCTGGGCTCCGCCGCCTGGGACCAGGTGCTCCCGGCCGCCCGGGCGTCGTTCGAGACCCTGGGCCAACGGATGACCATGGTCTACGATCCTTCGATCGCCCGGGGGATCACGGGCATCCTGGCCAGCCGGCTGATGAACCTGATGGACGTTCCTGCGGTCGTGGTGACCCGACAGGATGGTCGATGCATCGGGTCTCTCCGGGCCAACCGGGGGTTCGAGACCCGCCGGTTTCTGGACGCCTATTCGGATCTGTTCACCGACTACGGCGGCCACGACGCGGCCGCGGGGTTCAACTTTCCCGAGCCCCGGTTGCCGGAATTCGAGAAGCGGCTCAAGGCCATGCTCCCCGATTTTCCCCTGGGAAGGGAAGGCGAATCGCGGCTCGAGGTCGACGCCGAGTTGCCCCGGGAGTACCTCAAACCCGACCTATTGTCGGTGGTCGACCGCCTCGAACCCTACGGCGAAGGGTGTCGTCCTCTGGTCTTCACGTGCAAGAAGTTGTCGATCCTGACCCTCGATCTGGTGGGAAAAACAGGCGCCCAGCACGTCAGGCTCACCCTCGACGGGGGGACTCACAAGTGGCCTGCCATCTATTGGAACGCCCTCGAGAGGCTCGAACGCGGTGAGTTCTCCGCCGGAGACACCGTCGACGCGGCCTTCCACCTGAGCCGCAATTACTTCCAAGGCCAAGAAAAACTGCAGATGACCATCCTCGATCTGGTCCGGAGCCCCGGTTGAGTCGACCCGTCCTTTTTTTGGTGACGCTCCTGGTGGCGGTGGGCGCAGTTCAGGCTGTCCCACGGTGGTACGCTCCGGCTCTTCTGAAGCCGGGGACGGTCAACGAGCTCTACGCCTGGGATGAGGGTCCGTTGCCATCCTTTTCGGTCGTCGTGTTCAGGGAAGCGGTGGACCGGCCCTTGGCCACCGCCAGGGGTTTCACCGTCGACCTTCCTCTTCCGGGAGTCGATCCGCGGATCCCCGAGTTCCGGTGGTCCGCCGCTCTGGTTTCTCCCGACGCGTTCGAGGCTTCGGGGCCGGTGACCATCCGATTCCTCGACGAAACAGGAGGGACCCTGGCCGAGTTTTCCTCGGTGATCCAAGCCAGGGAATATCCGGTGGAATCGATTCCCCTGGATCAAACCATGAGTCAGTTGCGCAAGAGTCCCGACGCCCGGAAGGACAGGGAGGCCGAAGCGATCTGGAAGGTGTACCAGAGCTTCGACTCGAAGTTCACAAGGCCTCGAGGCCGGTTTGTCCTCCCCGTGGCGACCTTTTTTCCCTTGTCGGCCCGGTTCGGCGACACGAGGAAGTTCGAGTACGCCGACGGCACCATTTCGCAGGACTACCACCGGGGCACCGATTTTGCCGTCCCCGTGGGGACCCCCGTCTGTGCGCCGGCCCCGGGAACCGTGGTCCTGGTCGCCGACAGGATGTTGACGGGAACCACCGTGGTCGTCGAGCACGGCCCGGGAATCTACTCCGTGTATTTCCACCTCTCCCGGGCGGTGGTCAAGAAGGGGCAACGGGTGTCGGTCGGCGACAGGGTCGCCTTTTCGGGGGCCACGGGTCTGGTCACGGGACCGCATCTGCACTGGGAGGTCCGGATCAACGGCGTCCCTGTGGATCCCCTGGGGCTGGTCACCACCGCTCTCCTTGACACGGGGGCCGTCGGCGCGGTAATTTCTTCCATCGAACGTCCGATTCATTGAAAGAGGGGGGTGATTACCATAGCCAGCATTCATTTGGATGACAATGAGGTCCTCGAGAAGGCCATCAAGCGGTTCAAGCGCATTGTCGAAAAAGAAGGCATCATCCGTGAATGGAAGAAGCGCGAGTTTTTCGAGAAGCCTTCCACCATCAACAACAGAAAAAAGAAGGCTCTCCAGCGTAAACAGCTGAAGAAGCTCCGGAAGATTCAGACCTCCACCAGGGGCTGAGCAAAAAGGGCCGTCCCCCCGGGGGCGGCTTTTTTTTCAGTCGGCCCCCCGGCTCGCCGATGATGAAGGCAATCTCCACAAGGGAGGCACCATGCCCCGTTTTCTTTTCGTCCTGTTCTTGGTCGGTGCTACCCTGACCGCCCAGGAACTGAAGACACCCGAATTGAGCAACTACGAAGTGCTCGCCGGGGTCCTCGCCAACCACACGGTGCCAGGGCTGATTGTCCTGGACGTCCGGTCTCCCGAGGATTACCGGGCCGGCCACATTCCCGGGGCCGTCAACCTTCCCCTCGACCGTGTTTTTTCCGATTTCCCCTCGAACAGCGCGCTGACACCCTTGCTGGTTTACGGCCGGCCCGCTTCGGCTGATTCCCGGAAAGCCGTCGACATCCTGCGGACCCGGGGCTACCGCAACGTCATCCTGTTCGGGTCGATTTCACAATGGAAAGGGGATCTCGAGTGAAGAAACTCCATGGTTTTGCGCCGGTTTCGGTGGACGATCTGACCGAGTTCCGGGCGAAGGGGACCCTTTGGGTTCACGAAAAGACCGGGGCTCAAGTGTACCACCTGGCCGCCGATGACCGGGAAAACCTGGTTTCCTTCGTGTTTCCCACGCCACCCGACGACGACACTGGGGTGGCCCACATCCTTGAACATTCGGTGCTTTGCGGTTCCCGGAACTACCCGACCAAGGACCCGTTCCTTTACCTTTTGAAGAGCAGCCTCAACACCTTCTTGAACGCCATGACCTACCCCGACAAGACGGTCTACCCGGTCGCCAGCGTCGTTCCCAAGGACTTCATGAATCTGCTGGGCGTCTACGCCGACGCCGTGTTTTTTCCCCTCCTGAAACCCGAAGCGTTCCGACAGGAGGGCCACCGGCTCGAATGGGACGACCGGGGCGGCCTCATCCGCAGCGGCGTCGTCTACAACGAGATGAAGGGCAACTACGCCAGCGCCGAAGGGGTGATCGGCGATCTGGTGCAGAGGGCCTTGTTTGACGGCGGTCCCTACAGCCACGATTCGGGCGGTGACCCGGCCCACATTCCTGAGCTGACCTACGAAGCCTTCAAGAAGTTTCACGCCGACCATTACCACCCCAGCCGCGGTTTGGTGTTTCTCTACGGAGACCAGGAACCGGGCCCCGTGTTGAAGTTGTTGGATCAGAAGTACTTCCGTCACTTTGAGCGCCGCCTGCCGGCGCCGGAAATCGTTCCTCAGCCACGCTGGACCGAACCGCGGACCGTCCGGGGAGTCTACCCGGCTTCGGCCGAGGAGCCCACCGACGCCGGCACGCTGGCCCTCAGTTGGTTGGTGGCCGACGCCCCTGACCACGACAGGGTCCTGGCCCTGGACCTGCTTTCCGAGATCCTCCTGGGCGACGCGGGCCCCCTGCAGAAGTCCCTCCTCGAATCGGGTCTGGGCGAGGACCTTTCCCCCGTTTCAGGGCTGTTCACCGAAATCCGGGACGTGAGTTTCACCGTGGGACTGCGGGGAGCCTCCGAGGACAAGAAGGCTGCCTTTGAGGCTTTGGTCCTCGAACAGCTGGCCCACTGGGCCGATTCGGGCTTTCCCCGGGACCTCGTCGATTCGGTGGTGGCCAGCTATGAGTTCAGCGTCCGCGAAGTCAGAGGCGGGGGCATGGGCCTCCGGTACCTGGGCCGGGCGACCCGGGGATGGCTCCATGGATCGTCCCTGGGGGAAAGCCTCAAGTTCCAGCCGAGGCTGGCGGCCCTGAAAGCCCGGCTCGACGCCGGGGAAAAGGTCTTCGAGACCCTGGTCCGTCAGGCTTTCCTCGACAACCCCCACCGGGTCACCGTCGTTTGCGTTCCGGATTCCGACCTTCAGAAGCGCCACGAGGAGAGGGTCCAGGAAGACTTGGCCTCCCTGCGGATGAAACTCGCGACGGGGGACATCGAAGCGCTCAAGGACGACCAAGGCGCCCTCAAGGCGTTCCAAGATACCCCTGATTCCCGGAAGGCGGTGGCCTCGTTGCCCGAACTCAGGTTGGCCGACATCCCGCCCAAGGTCGAAACCATTGCCGTGGATTGGGGTGTCGAAGGGACGGTGTACCTGGGGCGCCACGAGGCCTTTACGAACGGTGTGCTCTACCTTGACCTCGCCTTCGACCTGGTCGGGTTAGGGGATGAAGACTACAAGCTTCTTCCGTTGCTTCAGCGGTGCCTCGACGGCCTGGGGCTGGAGGGCCTGGGTTGGGACCTCCTGGCCCGGGAAATCGCCCTGAACACCGGGGGGCTTTCGTTCCGGGCCAACGCCGATGAATCTTTGACCGACGGTTTGTTGGTCGGAAAGTTCTACGTCCGGGTTCGCATGCTCGAAGAACGCCGCGATGCGGCTTTGGCGTTGCTGGAAAAGGTTCTCACCAGAACCGACTGGTCCATCCGCGACCGGTTGCGGGACTTGGTCCTCGAGATGAAGAACGACTACCAAGGGGCGCTGATTCCTCGGGGCCACGTCTTCGCCTCGACCCGGAGCGCCGCCGACCTGAGTCCCGGCGGACGGATCGGAGAACTCACCGGTGGGCTCGGGCAGCTCGATTTCCTTTCGTTGGTCGCCGAATTCGACGACGCTGGCCTCGACGAGGTTCTGCTTTCCCTGAAGTCCTTGGCCCAATGGATTTGGACTTCCGGCGTGGTCGAGGCCGTGGTCACAGGTTCTGCGGCGTCGCTTCCCGGTCTGGGCAGGGAAACCGCGAACCTCGTGGAACGCCTGAAGACCCGCCCTCGTCCCCACCGGACCCCGGGTGCCCTTTCCCTTCCCCCGGGACCCGGACCGGCCAAGGTTCGCTTGATTCCCTCCACCGTGGGTTTTGTGGCCCGGTCGATTCGGGGGACGAAGATGAACGCCCCGGGACACGCCGCCGAACTGGTGCTCAGCCACAGGCTCAAGACCGGGTTCCTTTGGGAGCGGATCCGGATGAAGGGCGGGGCCTACGGCGCCTTTTCGATGCCCAATGGATTGGAAGGGACGTTCACGTTCGCCACCTACAGGGATCCCAACCTTGCCGCGAGCCTCGAGGCCTTCCGAGAAAGCCTGATCGCCAGCCGGGCCGAACCGCTTTCGGGGACGGAATTGAGGAACACCATCATCGGCACGGTGAGCAACGACCTGGGGCCCCGGAGCCCGGCGGAGGATGGGTTCATGGCGCTTCAACGACGGCATCTGGGAATCACAGACTCGCTTCGCCAAGCCAAGCGGGACGCCTTGTTGCGGGTGAAGGCCCGGGATCTGGTCGCGGCGGCCACCCGGCTCGAAGCCGCGTTCGATGCGGGTCAGACCTACGTGTTGACCGGAGAGACATTGGCCCGGCCCGGCCTGGAAGACGGGACTTGGGTGGAAGACCGACCTTGACCCTCGTGGCCAGGTCTCTGAGCTACCGCGGGAAAACGGAAACCTTCAGTTCCCTCCCGGCCCTGTTCCAGGGCTTGTGCCTTTTTCTTCGGGAGGCGCAAACCCTTCCCGGGGTCTACGGAGTTCTGGTCCAGGTCAAACAGCGGATCCTCAACGCCGGCCAGCCGTTGACCATCGACGACGTGGTGGGGCTCGTCTCGGCCCACAACCACAAGACCGCAGGAACCGATCCTCTGGTCCTCGGGGATCCACAGTTCCTTTTGAGCCTCAAAGGGACCGGTGAGCGGATGGCCTACCACCGGGAGTTCGTCCACAATCTGCAGATCCCCCAGCGGCCGCTGCTCACCCTCGATGAGGAAACCCTGATCGAGATTTTGGCGCTGGTGTGCCACCCCCGGCATTTTACCTCCCAGGAAATCCAGTCTCTGCTTTCGCTGGGCTTCGCGCAACAGGAGGGACTAGGGGTGCTCCGCATCTTCGACACCGTGTACAAGGCGACCTTCAGCCGAACCATCCGGAAGGACCTGTGCGACCGCAAGATCCTGTTTCCCCTTCCCGAAGGGGCGTTCCACCTCAGGCTCGACCACGAACGGACGGCGCACCTCGCGCTGGGCTGCTTTGAGCTGCTGAGGCATTTGCTCTTCCGGCTTTACCGAACCCCCGACCTGGCGGCCGTGCTGGATACCGACGACAGGGCCAAGGTCAAGATTCAAGCCGGTCTTCGCCTCTTGACTGGTGTCCTCCATGAAGCGGCGGTCCTCCCTCAGAAGAAACTGGAAGTGGCAGCCTTTTTGAAGGAACGCAGGAGCGACGAGGACCTCGAGGAACTCTAGCCTAGAGGATGGTGTCTCCGAGCAGGGACGCCACCATTTCGACGGCGGTCAGAGCCGTCTGGTTGCGGACGTCGAGGATGGGGTTCACCTCCACCACTTCGGCGCTGGCCACCCTGCCGTCTTCGCCCAGCGTCTCCATCAAGAAATGCAGTTCCCGGTAGGTGAGGCCCCCGCGGACCGGGGTGCCGACCCCGGGGGCCACCTCAGGATCCAAGCTGTCCACGTCGAAGCTCACATGGAGCGCCTCGACGGATCCCAGGAAGTCCTTCAGGGTCGACCGGGCCACTTCGGCCATTCCAAGGCGGTCGAGGTCTGCCATGGTGAAAACCTGAACGCCCGCTTCCTTAAGATTGCGTTTCTCCCCGTTGTCGATGTCCCGGGCACCGATGATCACGATGTGGTCGGGGTCCACCTTTCGATCCGCTCCACCCAGGCCGGTGAGGGCGGGGTGGCCGCGGCCGGTGGCCGCTGCCAGGCTCATGCCGTGGATGTTTCCCGAGGGGGAGGTCTCGGGGGTATTGAAATCGGCGTGGGCGTCGATCCAAACGACTCCCCAGGAGCGGCCTTTTCTCTTGTGGTGGTTGCCTAGGCCGGCGAGGGTTCCCACCGCGATGGAGTGGTCTCCGCCCATGACCAGGGGAAAAGCTCCGTCATCGGCGGCCTCTGACACCAATTCGGCCAAGGTGGTGCACCCCTCGACGATGGGGGCGAGGAACTTCACCCGGGGGTCGCCTTCGTCGGAGTGTTCGGCGATGGGAACGCGGACGGTCCGCCGCTCTTCCTCGACCTGATGGCCGAGGTCGGTCAGACTGGATTTGATCCCCGCCTGGCGAAGGGCCGAGGGTCCCATGTCGACCCCCCTTCGGTTTGCTCCGAAATCCATGGGTACGTCGATCAAACGGATTCGCATTGTTTTTCCCCCGCGCCAGACCTTAGCCTGGATTTCCAGCCGTGGCAACATCAGCCCATCCGGCGGGGAGAGCGGTGAGGACTCTTGGGGAGGCTACTGGCAAGCCTCGCAGTCGGGATTCTCAATCTTGCAGAGTTTCGGTCCCTCGGAGTTTTCTGCGGGGGTGCCGGCGTCGTCCCAATCTTCCCAGGCCCGGACCAGGGTGACTTTCTTCTGCTCTTCGGTTTTTTCCATGGTAGTTTCTCCTCGGTAAAGACACATTACCACTACCTGTAGCGTGTGACAAGGGAATTTCTGAGAAAAGCACTCAACTTACGACCCGCGTTAGGTTGTAGTATTCAAAGCTGTCGACCAAGGCCTGCCACGAGGCTTCGATGATGTTCTCATGGACGCCCACCGTGTCCCAGGCGGTCAATCCGTCAGACCAACTGATGAACACCCTCACCTTCGAATCGGTGCTGGCCTCGCCTGCGTTGAGAACCCTGACGGAAAAGTCGGTCAGGACAAGCTTCTTCACGAAGGGGTAGGTGGCTTCGAGGGCGTTGCGCAGCGCCTTGTCGAGGACTCCGACGGGGCCGACCCCGACGGAGGCTCCCATGGAGCGCTTTCCCCCGGCGGTGAGGAAGATCCTTCCCACGGTCTGGCTGTCGCGGTCCCAGGTTTTGTAACTCTCGAGGTGGTAGTTGTCGAGCTCAAACAGGGCTCGATAGCGGCCCAAGACCTTGAGGACCAGGAGTTCAAAGCTCGCTTCGGCGGCCTCGTATTCGTACCCGGAGCTTTCCTTTTCCTTCAGGATCCGGGTCAGCTCGGCAACTTCTTTGCTGGTCTTGTCGAAGGTGCCGAATTTGCCGAGCTTCAGGGCCACCGTCGATTTGCCGGCCAGCTCCGAGAGCAAAATGCGCCGGGTGTTGCCGACGAGCGTGGGGTCCATGTGTTCCATCATTCCGCCAGAGGTGAACCCTTCGGTTTGGAAGGCTTCTGCTTTCTGGAGGACGTCGGCGTGCTGGCCTGCCTTGTGGCTGAACGCCGCCTCGCCGACAAACGGCTGGCGCTTGTCGGGGATCATGTTGGCTTTTTCACTGACGAACCGGCTCAGTTCGGTCAGTCGGCCGAGTTCGAGGTTCGTCCGGTAAGGAAGTTTGAGGGAGAGGCTGGGGGCGATGGTGCAGAGGTTC
>JGI26470J50227_1000183_pt1 | contig 28796 bp, 34 predicted proteins | sample FreactTroBogLake_FD_50227 | JGI IMG/M metagenome (IMG submission 50227)
GTTACCTTGCCAATTTCTCCTGTGTCTGAGTCTACTTTTTCACTTACTTTACTTTGTGCTTTGATACTGTCGTAGATACTGGGCTTTTTAACAAACCCCGATGATTCTTCTCCGCTTTCGCCAGCATCTGTGATACGCATGGTTTCGATATTGTACTCTAGATCAATCTTCTGACCAACGCCAGTTGAACTTCGAGATTTCATACATTGTATTTGGTACTTGCCACGCTCTTTCATTGCCCTACTGGTAAAAATACCAAACACATTGTCAGCAGTGTTGATCTTTGAAATACCACCTGAAATATGGCTGTGATCAAATTCCACTTCTTCAACTGCACTACGATTCAACTGTGATGCAGTTACCATTAACATGCCTAGTTCTTTGGCCAAGTTACGCAGTTCTTCACTNACATACTTGTCTTTGACAAACAAGTCATTGGGACTTACTTTGGCACTAACTGGCATCAACAAGTCCAAGTAATCAATCATTACAAAGTCCACACGCTTGCCTGTTTGTATTTGATACTCTTTCAAGTAAGCTCTGATATCATTGATGTTGCTTTGCGCCGGCAAACCTTTGACTTGATAGTCACCGGACTTCTTGGACACAAGTTTGACCTTGAGTTCAGTGGTGTCTATGTCTTTGCGAATATCCTTGGTACTCATGTTGGTCAACATAGCATCAGTACGCAAACTTGTTAGTTCTTCACTAAGTTCTAGTGTGATATAAACACCACTTAATCCTTGTTGCAACCAGTTAAGTGCAATGTTCATCATAACCAATGATTTGCCTGAACCAGATCCACCAGCAAAGATGTTGAGTTCTCCACGACTAAATCCGCCATACAACAATCGATCCAGTTGCGGCCATCCTGTTGATACTTGTCCGCCTGAGTTAAAATACTTTTCAATCCTGGCTTTGGGATCAGCAAAATAGTCTGTGCCCATGTCCTTGGTCAAACTAATTTGTACTGCATCCTTGATCAGTTTTTCCACTGGATCGTAGTCACCCTTTTCCAACAAGTCCGCGGCTTTTAAAATTGCACGCTCTAGTTCTTGTCTGCGGGTAAACTGTTCAAACTCAGTCATGAACCACTCAAAGTGTCCTTCATTTAAGTCCGGAACCTGTGTGAGTTTGACTCCTGTTGCCGCTGATATTTGATCAGCAGTGGGCAATGTTTTAAAATCGTCACTGTGTTTTTTAATAAACTCTGCCGCTGGTCTTAGACTACGATCAAAGTTTTCTGTGTTGAAAATGTTCTGTACACGCACATAACTAGATGCATCCTGCAACATCATTTCTAAAAACAAGCGTTGGATATCAAGTCCGTATTCTTTTAACAATGTGTTTCCTTATATTAAATTGCATTTTTGCAGTTGTGGTAATAGTGACTTTTCAAAGAAATGTTTATTACCAACTGGGCCGTGATGCCCGGTCCACCCAAATNGATCAAAGTCAGCTGGTTTATTAATATTCAAATTAACGCCATGATAGGTATTTTCAAATAAAATACATCTAGGATGATTTACTGCATATGGCAGTACAAATTCACTTGGGCCCCATAGATTATCAATGTCAAGATCTTTGCTTAAATTTATAATCATGTAGTTAGCATTGTTTGAATCAAGCCATGCAGTTAATAAGAATATATTTCTTAGTACTTGTGTTTCCAGCCATGACCGGTCAGAGTGTATGACCAATGTTTTGTCTGTGCCATAATTTTGCAATCCTACTAGGCCATGATGAGAATTAATCCGGAAACTAGTATCACTCCAGGTAGCTGTGTCAATTTCGTGACCGAGGTATTCAGTGTCTTTAAAATCATCAAAGACAGTGACACGCTCCAACGGCGGAATTCCAATTAAAAATAAATCACGATTCCAATTGTATTGTTGTTGCATACTTATTAAGAGGTGATTTACACTGTCGAAACTGTTGACTTCGCGAGAACAATTAAGTATGGTAGGTATGTTACAATGTTCAGCAACTAATCCCCAAAATGAATCTTTAGGATCTACACATACTCCTGGAGTTGTGTAGCTGTCTCCAACTACCCAAAGTTTATTGTATTCTTTTGACAAGTTGTTTCTTCCTTAGTTCTATTTTTAATCTACTGGTTTCTCTTGCTTGAAATATAGTCAGCATAGTTGCTAACTTGCCCATTTTTACCACTGCATCATTGACATCTTTGATGCTAGTGGGCCATCGTGGCATGCTTACTGCCCACCCTAGCTCTATTGCACGATCAACCAGTTCCATACCTGCTGTGTCGCGATCAGGTATTACTGTGATTTCTTTGCCTAAATTTCTTATCAGTCTGGCCTGCGCATCACTGACCGTGTTGTGCATCAATGCCAGTCCGCCGATGCTCAGTGCATCAAATATACCTTCCATGACCAACACATGTTGCCAGTTGGGCCGTTGTAGATCCGTGCCAAACACATAGCCGGGTTGACTGTGATTGATGTACTTGGGACCACTACCACTCAACATTCTGGCACACCAACCTACCATGGTGTTGTTGTAGGTAAACGGGATAATCACATGCGGTCTGGTCCAGTGAACTCCGTCATTTTGCATTTGTACCATGATAGGATAATCTTCTGGTACACATCTAGATCTCACATAGTCCCAAAATTCCGTATGTTCCTGTGTGAGCAATTCCACATGCGGTGGAAGATCATCATGCTCTTCGAATCGTATGTCACTGAGTGTGTTGAGTACTTGACTACGCTCATCCAAGATGCCTTCAATGCTTCTGTGTTTGAGACTTTCGAGATTGAGCATGTCAATGTCACGCTCAGGAACATTGAACAATCCCAATAGTTTACGAGCTTTGAACCCTACTGTACGACCCAAAATAAAGCTGGCAGTAAATTGGCAATTAAAGCAATGATAGCTCCAGCCTTTGTCACTGACTTTCAGGCCGCCTCTTTGTCGTTTGTCTGCGCAACAGGGTGCATTAAAACTTATCCACCCGCTGGGAGTTTGCTTTCGTTTAGCAGGTAGGTATTGAAGGATGTCTAGCATCCTTATATTATACTAGATTCAATCTCAGAAATCAAGCGATCCGCTATGAATTTATGGCCTAATACACTAGGATGTGTCCATAGTTGTAAACTTTTATCTGGATTATCAAAAATCATATCGTAGAGATTGGTGTTTGGCCATATCAGGGTTGGTATGTTTTTTGGTTTCTTAATATTTGTGTCTTTGAAAATATCAAATTGCAATAATTGTATATTGTTTCTGGCAGCAACGCCATCAAAAAATAAAACTGCCTGTTGATAATTTAAGTTACTGAGTTGTCTTGACCCAGTTAACACAACATATTGTTTCATAAAATCCCAAAATTCAGTGGAGTGAACTCTTGCACCGTCCCAGGTACTGTGAACAAATTGATCCCAGGTTGGCTGGTCTGGAGTTGATTTATGGCTGTTATTATAAAAACTATTTCTGTAGGATTCAGTCAGGCCGACCAACACCAAGCAATCTGACAGGTCTAGTGTTTCATTTTCCAACCACCAAAGTCCAGTCCAAATAGTGCTTTGAAGACTCCCGCCAGAAATACCAAAGTTTTCCACAGGAACATTATAGTGCGCACCTAATTGACCTAAGAAGCAGTTGGCTTCTCTATAAACCTTGTGGTCTGTAGGATCAGTTGAATCAGGATCTCTAAGATCATGTCCGTAGATCCAACTGTCTCCAAAACCTACTATTTTTTTAAACTTCATCTATAGAACAAATCAACCACATATCCTGTACTAATAACAACTAGTGCACCTTGATTGTTTGGTGGCACTGGGTAGTTAGGAGTGTTTACTCCTGCATTGGGTACCACCCAATATCCAGAACCGCCGTTGGTCACAGTAATACCAGTGACCTGACCTTCTTCATTTATTGTAGCTTCTGCAGTGGCACCGGCACCATCGCCAATGATATCAATTTTAGGTGGTGCAAGGTATCCACTGCCTGGATTGAGTATGTTGATACTTGTGACCACACCATCTACACAATAAGCATATGCCTGTGCTGGAATACCTGGCTGGTTAGGTGTAGCAAATACACTGTTATTGAATGCCAATCTCATCAACGGCCACCACCCAATGATATTCATATAGATAGTACCTGTGTGATTGAGGTAGGTAACACTTTCAGTTCCGCTAGGGTTATCAATGGTTGTTCCCAAAGGCACATTGAATGGTATTGCTTCGTAGTCTTCGGCGGCCTGAGCTTTGATTGTCCCTGTGTAACCTACCAAGGTCATTTGCACTGTGGTAATAGATTGTTTTGGTTCAATGAAACTGCTAAAGAATTCTGTATTTAAGAAACTGTTCCAGTAGTTTGCACCATTGGGGTTTCCACTCCAGTACCAACTGCTGCTGGGATAGTTGGCAAAGCTTGCACCATCAAAACTACCTTGTGCGGATAGTTTGGTAGTGGGAATTGTAAGAGGTGCGCTGGGCACGAATCTTGGCAATGCAGAATCTACTATGTTCACAGGTGCTCTTGCGCCCGACTGTGCATCAGTAAAAACTGCTTCGGTTAAGTTTCCGCTGGTGCGGGTTATACTGTAATTTGCTGGTTCAGCAAGTACTTCTAATAGATCTGGGGCAGCGAGTGTTACTTTGGCGCGACCAAGTGTTGCGTTGAGTATGACCATGGGTTGTTCGATCAATAGCGCAGTTCCCGCAGTGTTCATCACACGGAACATAAAGCTGCTACCAGTAATGTTGACAGGCTTTTGTTCTTGATTGATAAACTCAAACAACAACACATTGTCAACGCCTTTGTTAATTGTTAATTGTTTTGCGTACACAGGGTTATACCTATAAGTGAAAGTTTCGCCACCATCAGTGTCTATCAATAATACTTGAGTGATTTGTTGATATAAATACGCCGTGGTTGAATACATAAGGATCTCCAACAATATTTATGGGCAATGACTTGTTTGCAAAATTAGCTGAAAAATACCCTTTTATAACACTCTGTGTTTACGCCTCTGCGGAATATGTAGGTATTGTACAAAATCAAGACGATGCAATAACTACAATTTACGACTTTGGTAGCATACAAGATATAGACCAAAAACGGTTATTTTTAGAACTAGCCAATGTTTGGTGGTGGGAAAGTAACCGTAGCATACCCATTAATATCTTTTTAAAATCCGAATGGGATCCGTTCAAAGTCTACCTAAAAACATTCAGCAACAAAGATCTTGTGGTCTTACACGGGCCTGTATGCAGTTTGACAGAAATGGCCCGTAAAAAAAGCAAAAGAAAATCAATCACCCTGGTTCGTCGACTTGATTGAGCAAATTCATGTGTAGCGCAACCAACGCCGCATAGCTCAGAGCATGTGCTTTTTTAAATGTNTATCCTCTACTGTCATCTCCATCCCATACACTGGCAAACACATCTTTCCAAGNTCGATTTTGCAAGTGAGCTTTTCCGGGTCTAATAATACTGATAAATGCAGCCATTCTAGGAATACTATCAGGACGCATGATTTTTAGCAATTCTGTGTAGTTGCCTATGTGTGCCAGTTGGCTGGCCCAGGTAGAGTCTTGCCATAATCTTGCCCAAGGCGGTGTGGCAGTCAGCATTTCTTCATAGTGTTCTGGACTGGTAATCAGCTGATACACCCCCATGTTCAAAAAGTCAATCTTGAAGTATCCTCTTTGTTCAGCCTGTTCGTAGTCTATGGCCGCACAACCATTAACAGGATCGTAGGGAATGTCAGTAACATACACACCCGAGTTGTGTCGTCGAGCTTGTCCATTTACTATTTGTCTTGCTGGTATGTGTTGAACAAGTTTGAGTATTTGTTCTCTGTCAGCAAAATCAATATCAATATCTGCACTCATTGAAAGTAATCCCATCCCAGCATGGCATTGATATATGCTTCTTCTAGTAGATCTACCTGAGGTATCTCAGTGTTGTTTTTTATTTGCATTAAAATATTATCACATTTTTGTTTTGAATCCTTGTAGGGTTGTCTTGACAAGAATTCTTCGTGTATTTTGATTATTCGATCTTTACAAGTATACTGCAAGTCGGCCCAGACTGCAACCTTTTCGAGTTCTAGTAGGAATTGATCCTGATTGTAAAAACATCCAAACGGAAAAAAATGCACATCCATTTGATTGTAATCTGCTTTGTTTTGTTCTACTATAAATCCTGACTGCTCAGGATTTGCAAATCCAATTTTGAAAAATTCACGCAATATGTGTCTCGGGCAGTTGGGATTGTTTTCTGACAACTCATATATTTGTAAACGATGTTGTTCTACACATTCTTGTTTGATTGAATCGGGCAATTGATCAAACTCTTGTGCAGAAGTAATGCTGGGCCATGACGGATCTTTNATCTTGTTGTATCCGTCTACAACTTGATCAACAAAAAAACTGTTTATTATATTGTCTAGCACCCATCTGTATGAGTCGTTGTTAAATTTATTGTAAGTGTCAATTTCAAGTTGATCGTTGTTGTATGTTTGATCGCCTGCTCGTAATAAACTTATTTGTTGAAGTGGCAATAAATCATCATTGGCAATTTTAATACTAATAACTTTGTTAGAGGTGTAGGGTAACTTATAAAATGAATAGTGTCTGGCTGAAAATATTTTTGGAGTCGTATAACTTTGTTTGTGGGAGGCACCTAATTTATTAAATGGTGTACCACTAACTCCTACGCCAGCTATAACATTGCATATGTATTCTAAATAGTTACCGTGTGCACCTGCAAGAAAGTCAATGTGTATCACTTACCACCCTGCTTTCTTTAAAATATCTTTGGCATATTCTTGATCNGCANTATAGTCTCGAAATTTCTTCATCCAAAAATCAGCATCAATGTAGGGCCAAATCATTGCAACTTGTTCNGTTGATAGTTCATTTAAAAACTTTTGACCGCTTTCTGAATTGTATATCACCCAAGGACTAATGCGGCCTGTGGTAATTGCATAACACATAGCGTTTGAGTTGCCGTATCTTAAACAATCATGTGCAGGGTTACTGGTCTTTTCTTCCCAATCCATGCCAAACTCGATTGCTCTTGCNAGTGCATCATTGATGTGTTCCACACGGAGATAGTCCAACAAGTACTCTGTGTAGATGCTGTCTCTACACCAGTGGTCAATCTTTTTGTTTTGTTTCAATACCCATTCAATGAATCTTGCAGGGTTTATAGCTCTGATGTCCACACAGTAGCGACCAAACTTCACAAAGGCCCGGTAATAAGGTGAATCAGCAAAGTCATCATAGGTTTTTAGTCGTGCAGAACCTTGTGTAAGTTCATAAAATTTTATGTATGCTTGAAATCCTAGTTGGACTCCACGCTCGTCTTTTTCCTGTCTGCGACGACGCGGCTCGCAACTGTGTACTGCAAGACTGGATTCTTTNACAAAGTTTTTCTTACAATACTGACAGGTATAAGTCATTTTTCTCTTACCAATGCATGAAGATATGCATCTAATTCTTTTTTGGTTGTAATCTCAGCCAAGAGTTCTATATCGTCCATTTTCATATTAGGGAACAAGTCTGCCAGTTGTTTCTTTGAACTGCCTGCACTGGCTTCTTTTTTCTTGGGAGCAATCCACTGATGCCGGAACTTTCCCCACCCTGGACTTACCGCAGTTGCACACAACCATTGTAGTTTAGGATGTTTGTTTATGGCAAAGAAGTTTTTGTTTAAGTTTTCGTTGGTGCTCAACAGGTACACAGACTGTTCAAGAGGGTTACCTTGCACACTACTACCCCATCGAATCATAAGAAAGTTACTGAACTTTTTCTTTTCTTCATCAGTTAGGTCGTCATAGAAGTCTCTGTTCTTGGTGTCGAACTGTGCCATTTCATTGGCAATGTTTAGTTTGTCACTCATCGGGTTTACTCAGGTTATAGATTATTATAGCACGATCCAGCGCATCTTGCAATGCAGGATTGTTCTTTGCAGCACGGCGAATTCTTCCCCATAACTGATCTTCTTTTACATGCTCGTGCAGTGGGCGCCCATCTGATGTTCTGGTGTCAAGATCTCGACCAATTTCAAATCGGTCCGAGTGTGGTGCTCCTAGCTCTCTGGCATATGTTACACCATCAGCCTTTTCGTAAATGTATTTCACACCAGGCTTGAGTTGTCCCATTCAATGATTACGCTTTCCATCAAACACACAATTGAAGATCAAGTGCATGTCACCGTTGTTGATAACTCTGTGAAATGCGCCGTCTGGAATCAACACAATGTCTCCGGCGCTGACAGGAAATGGTTCATCGGTTTCTTCACCAACAATCATCATTCCTGTGCCCATGACAAAGAAATAAACTTCTTCTTGTCCTGCATGTCTATGTCCTCTGGTTTGCTTTCCTTTACGCAAGGTAGTAGAGCTTAGTACAAGATTTTTTAATTCTTTGTTNTCTCGGAGCAGGTAAGTTTCGTCATCTTTGATTGTTTCTCCACCTATGTCATGTGCGTTGTATTTCTGTTGCATATCACCATGCCTTGTTATAATCCACTATTTCACAGTTACGGCTAATGTCTTTGACAAAATAAACACACTCTGGTTTAGGGCCTTCTGTGACAGGTACACATAGCATTTGTCCATTTTTTAGTTTAGGAGCATACCATGCAACCTCTTGGTAAACATCTATAATTTCGATGTCAGGAAAACTGGGTCTAAAACTGCTCAACGGATTGAATTGAAATACTTTGAATCCTCGATCATTGATACTGGTCAATGGCAGCACTTCTAAGTCGCCCATGTCTGGTTCGCCAATTAAGATTTGCCAATCCACTGGCATTTTAATAACATGCTCTCCAATGCGTAGTACAAGTGCAGGACTGTTAAAGCTTTCTAAAAAGATCAGTGGTATGTAGTGGTAATCAGGATCTTGCGGAGTTGAATTGTCCAGTATAGCAAAACGCATATCATCAACTTCTTCAGGAAGATGATCTAGTTCAAAAGGTGTGTTGTCAAGTGTTAGTATTCTCATATAATATATTGTATAGATTTATCGGCGAATAGTCAAGGCCTAATTGTGAAAAATAGTCTAATACCTTGGTACTATTCTGATCATAGTATTTTTTAGTGCCTTGTTTCCAAAGCTGGTGTATGTGTTTGATCTTTACTGGGTCAACATTTGTATTGCGTTGTTGACAAAACTCAAATAATTTGTTTGAATCTCCAAGCAACTCATCTATTACCACATGTGGTAATTGTTTTAATCTTGTTTCTAGCTTTTGATTGTAGCCTACAACTGCTCGTGTGCGAAGAACTATGTTGTCTGTTAGATGATTTATTGTGATGTTTTTGAGAATGTAGTGAAAACTAGTGTCTAAAGAGTTGTTCCATACTAAATTTATACCACTGGCATTGATAATGTCATGTACCAGCACATATTGTTCATCGTTGCGTATGGCCCATTCTTGGCTGACATAAGTTTCGTCAACTTTTAAATTGGTATAAAATTCAACAGTTTTATCATAGGTAGTGTCACAGGTAAGGCATTGTTTTATAAAATTACCACACCCACCCCAGGCAAACTGTATTACTTCCATTCTAGTTTTTCTTGTGTAAATGGATAGTTGGCATCCTTGTAAAAAGTCTTGCGCTTGGTCAAGTGTCTCTTCGCAAATTTGCAAGTACTNGTGATGTCCCAGATTTGTACAAAGTCCTTGTCCTCCGCCTTCCTAATACCTCGCCCAATTGATTGTATAACCCTGACAAAGCTCTTTCCGGGCTCCACAAGAACCAAATTAAAAATACGAGGAATATTAATACCCACAGCGGCCACACCGTAAGTCGCCACAATAATCTTATCACTACTAACTGCAACTTCGTCATACTCACTTTGTCTATCTCCTGCTTTGGTTGATCCTGATACAAATACTGCATTTTCTAACTGTGCTACCAGGGCCTGGCCTGGTGCAATACGATCCACCAACACCAAGGTATTGCCTGTGAGATTTACTTGTCGTACAAGATTAGCAATGGTTTTGAGTCGGTCTTCTTCTTCAAGAAGATATTTTAATTCGCTTTGGTAGTTAGAAAACTCTGCGTGGTCAACTAACTGCACAATATTCACATGACATTGTGCCAGTACTCCACGATCTTGAAGTTCACTGGCGGCTAGTTGACTTATAACTGGACCAATACTTACCAGTAACGCTTGGCTTTCAAACTTTTCTTTGGGTATGGTTCCTGTGAGTCCCCAACGAATTGGAATATGACTCATTACTCCTGTGAGCAATGCTTTAAGTGCATCTGCTTTGGCCATGTGTACTTCGTCGACCATGATGCAAACAACATCTTCAATGAAGTCCTGTATTGTGACTTCAGCCATTGAATTTTTTGTATTTTTCAACAACACATTCAAACTCTGCCAGGTGCATATGGTATGTGTCTTACCAAACTCCTTGCGGTCTCCGAAGTACACACCAACATCCAGTCCTAGATTACGATAGTCTGCTTCTGTTTGTGTCACTAGACTTTTGTTGGGCACAACAACAATGCTACGACCATAGGGTTCAATGCTGTGACTCAATGCCGCAGTCATGATTGTTTTACCTGCTCCTGTAGCAACTTCTTGCATACATTGTGGGTTGGCTAAGAAATTATTAACAATCTCAACTTGATAGTCGCGAAGCATGATAGGCTCGCCTGCTCGGGGATGTCCTTTGGGCCACACTTTATGTGCAAATGTGTTTTCAGTTACTGTTGCAAAATCAAATGTTGTGCGATAGGATCTTTGATCATCAAGCTCTATGTCGTAGTTGAACTTTTCCAATATAGGAATGATCTCTGGCAACAGGTTAACATAAGTGCTACCACCCATTTGAAAATAACTCACTTTGCCATCCCAGCGTCCTAGTCTGACCGCAGGAAGATATCTTGCATAAGGAACATCATATTTAAATGCATTGACCAATGACCGTCGTGCGTCAAGTTCTAATCCATCTATTTTGATGTTTACTTCATCTTTGATTGTGATTGTAGCGGTTCTCATTAATAGTATTATACAGTTTTTTATAAGAATTTACAACCATGTTTTGAAATTCTATGTTGTCAAAGTCTTGGTGAATGATTATATGCCAGCGATGTTCTGAGCTATCATTAAACACAGTATGTCTATTGGATATGTCTAACCAAAATGCAGAACCAGGCTCAAACGGAACTGTGCCGTGTTTTTCCATTACAAAATTACAATCGGCTGGTTGAGTAATCGCAATATTAATTGCGGTTAACTCTGCGTGGTCAGTGTCTCGATGGATACTCACATATCCTCCGGGTTCTAACAACATAACTCTAACACGATTAAAACTCACACTAGGCCATTGCGTTGAAAAATAGTCAACAGTGTTGGGCATAAGTTTTGTTGCTTCTGGTGTCCAAATGTATGGGCGGGAATCATTGTAATAACTGTCTTCTCTAGTAGCATCGTAGCTTTTGCCGTGTATACAAAAACTTTTCCATCCCTGGTGCTCACCATACTCTTCTCTGTGCTCTTGCAACAACGATTGAATATTTGAAATTTCTGCTAGTATTGCCTGGTACGGAATATCAATTTCTAATTTCAACCATGGCAACCCAGATTTGGTTTTAATCCAATCAAAGTCAGCCGTTGGGTTGTACTCAGGCAATTCAAATTTGTGATTGATATATCTATTGAGCATCAACTGACTTATTTTATTTTTCATTTTATTTTTGATTGAAAATTTTTATATTCGTCAACAGTTGTGTGCAACAATGTCCATTTGTATTTTAAAATGTTCGAAGTCCATATATGGTCGTAGTCACTTACATCGTTGTTTAGTACCCAAGTTATCAGGTTGTCATTGCAAAAATCAACAGTTTTTGTTGCTCGGGCCAGGCACCATTGATGTGAGAAATCATTGCTAACTATGTTGTTGAATGTAGTATTAACATACTCAATGAATCTTGTTTTGCCTTTTAACTTTAATTTTTCCAAGGGACTCAACCGCGGGTTATCTAGTTCATAATGTATTAATTTGTTTTCATTTATGAATTGCCAAACAAACCCGCCATAGTCAATGCCGTCCCAAGTATGCCAAAGTGCCTGACAGAATTTAACTTGCACTCTACTTATATCAACTATTTGTATTTTGGTTGTAGCAGGGTCAACTATGTTTAACATCCAATATAGACCTGACCCAGGAGATACTAATTTTTCTTTTCCGACTATGGAGATTGATTCATTGTTGAACACCCATAACTGATTCTCGGCAACATCTTTGTATTCTTGAAACAGGGATAGATCTAACACATTATCATACAAAAATAATTTTAAATCTCTTGCAGAATTGTTCCAATTAACCACTGCACGATTATTGTTTAATTGCCTAGCAACAAGACCTTGTCCAAAATTGGTAACATCATATTCTACACCAGTGCCCGGTATTGGCTTGACCCATAATGGTGTATAGTCATCGTGTAAATTTTGATTGCTGCGAACTGCAGAAGGATAGCTAACTCTAGTCGCAGTAAAGTCAGTAGGCTCAAAATATCTGATATCCATAAACCAACATTGATCATTGATATACATTTGGTCGCCTGGGTGCCAAATCAAATGGGCAATCAATCCTGTGTGAGGATAGTATTCAATCAACTGTTGGAGCCGGTGCCAATCCAGTACAATAGTGCCACTGTTGACAAATAATACGCAAGTGTGATTATTTTCCTTGGCCCAATTGAATCCGTCCAACCATTCATCGCATATGAAAATATTTTGTGAGATGCTGTTACCAAATTTATCAAACTGTATTCCACTTAGTGTTTGATTTAAATTTGCACCATTTTTAATAACTATTGGCCAGTTCATTCTAGTAAAATTCTAATAGGAGTTGTGTTATTTTTTAACAAGGTAGTCAACAAATCTAGTTGTGCGGTCTTACCAATTACATTAACTGCAAATATGTCGTGTGTGGTCCAGTCAGTTAGTCTCCAATGTTGTAACCATGTCGCTTTGTGTTGTGACCACCAGTCTTCAAATTCAGCAATCTTTACATCTTGTAATCTATCAATATCAGTCAGTGCAATTTTAATTTTTGGTATTAGTTTGAGCCAGGGTTTAGACAAAGTGCACATTCTTTTTATGTCCACTGGCTCATTGTCTCTCCAATAAGTGTAGGGAGTTTTTCCTAGTTCTTCCCATTTTACAAACATATCACCTGCTCGAATATTCGTTGTAGTAGTTTTTAACCAGTTTAAGTCAAATTTCTTTTCCAGCAGACCCATTTTTTCTCGATAATCTATACTAAATTCTTCTGTGGACTGTGCATAATAGTTTTCGCACATATGGATATGTTCGTGATAACTTAGCCATCCTGCACTGCCATCGTAGTTGTCTTCGTAGATCTTGTGTATGGTGTTGAAGTATGATTGGTCCTGGGCTAAACACAAATCTCTGTCTATAGAAATTGATAATTCTTCGGCGTATGTTATTAACTTATCAACAAGTTCTGTATAACTAACCTTGTCTTTGTAATAGTAAGGATTATCCCAAGGACTAAAAGGAATTGGTATCTGGGACAAGTGCCTGTATGTTTTTTGATAAATTTTCCCAATGGGAGAGTTGTCTATAGTTAACTCTACAGTTTCGTTGTTTGAAAACAGTATTTTCATGTGTTATTTAAGAACTGTATTTTAGAATACAAAAAAACAGGCACCTAAGTGCCTGTTATAAAAGAACTGTATGTCTACAGTTCTGGAGCTAACTGTCAATTATGCATTCTTCATGCAAGTTGTTTCTGCCATGAGTCTCCATTTTGCTGGAAAGCTCTTGACCAAATCTGCAATCTTAAGAGCCATACGCAGACTCATTTCACGCAAGCGATTTTGATTTGTATTCATAAACTCAATGATGTCGTCTTGCACACACTCTTCAAAATCGTAGTCTTGAAACAAAATGCCATCTTTGGCAATTTGCTTGATACGCAAAATCTTGTCACGCATTGTGTCTAGTGTCAAGTCAAGATAGTGGCAACGACTCTGCAGTGCATCCAAGTGATCACGCAACTTTTGCGATTTCATCTGATCAAATTTCAAATTCGTAATAAAGATAACACTACCTTTGAACTCAAAACTGTCTGGAATGCCTTCTCTACGCAGAGTGCTAGACTCACTCAACCATGAAATCTTGCGCTTCTTGCCTGAGTCCAATGCACCTTTGAGCAAGTTAAGAGCAACATCATCTACCAAAATACTGTCACAGTCATCAAACACCAATACACAATTAGAGTCTGAATACTTGTACAATGTTTGATACAAACCAATGGGTGTTGCCGAACCTTTAACTACCTCGGCACGAAGTTTCTTGCCAGCAATCTTGTCAAACAAACAAGCTTTCTCAACTTCTTGTTCTACACCATAGCTCTTGCCAACTCCGGGTGGACCTGACACAATCATTGCACGAATGTCGCCTGCGGTAGCAGCCTTTGTCATTTCTGTCAAAATCTCAAAGCGATCTCGAATACGAGCCATTGCTTGTTCTTCAGTTTCTTTTACTACAGATTGTACTGGCTTGAATTCTACAACTTCTGACATACTCTCTCCTTGAGTTACGAACTCATAGTCGTGAGTTCCTGTTACATTTACACGAATAGTTTCGGGCATGTTTGGAAACTGCCCATTGTTTCTTACCTTGACAAAACTGTTTTTGCCTGTGGTAGTTAATTGTTCTACAAGTTCAAAACACATACCTGCCACGCTTTTGTTGCGATATGTACCTGACACTACACGAATATAACTGTTTGACATTGTTAGCTCCTTTTTAGTTTATACAAGTATTATAACAAACTGGGAATTTTGTGTCAAATTGTGGTGTTGTTTTTGTGCAACACTGTTTGATCTTGTTGTTTTTACTGTCTATGCTGTTATTATAGCAAAATGGCATTTAGGTGTCAATCTGCCAACAGTTGAGCACGATGTTTAGTGTTGCGTTGATACAACACACGATTCTGCTCAGTTCGTGGACGAAACGGCAAGTCGCGATCAAACAACACACGATGTGCTCTGGGTTGTGGATTAAGAGTGCGCTTGGGTGCTTTCATAGTGCTGTAATTATACAAAAAACACTATTTCTAGTCAAGTCATAAAAAACCCTACATCATGTAGGGTCTTTAGTAAAAAGTACTACTTTTTATTACGATGAAGCAGGAGTGCCAGCAGATACAGTAAACTGATAAGAAATTGTGCTGCCTGACGGAACTGTCCAAGTCCATGTACGATCTATTGATTTTGGCAATGGAGGAACTTGTTGATGCCCGTCGATTTGTACACTGCTACGAAAATCCGGAGTGCCTTCTGAATTAGCAGGAGTTCCTTTGTAACAAGTTCTAAATATATTTGACATGCCAAGACTTCTACGGCCAAATAGAATATCGCCACTGTAGGTTAAACTATTTGTTATTACCCAGGTATTTGCGCTATCGTCGCCTAGTTTAGAAGATATACATGTCACAGGTGGAAAATCTTTGACTATTAATTGCAGTTTAGGTATTATAGTCCCAGATCGTAATGTTCCTATTGTAAGAGTAGTACCACTAATTGTGCAATTTTCTGCGTATGCTTCATTTTGAACAAAAGGCATCCAATTAGATTGTACATCTGAAAATACTGCGCCGTATCCATTGGTAACTTGTATACTCATTGGGTACGAACCACCAAAATCGCTAGGAAATAATGAACAATCTTCTAAAGTAAATAATAATTGATCAACTTCAATTGATCCATCAGTTGGAATTGGGGTATTGATAGTAGGTACTTCACCTTCAAATACAGTTGTGCCGTTTATTACTGCTTTTAAGGTTACTGCGGTTTCGCCGTATGCAGACCCATAAAATTTAAGTGTCTTGTTATTTACTGTTGCCATGTGTGATATCTCCTATAGTTATTTATCATTAAATCAGTGATTTTTTGCAAATCGTTGCTGGCAGTATTCAGTTAGTATTCTTTCACGGTGCCATTCTTCGGACTGCGGAGTATTTGCAAACTCTTCAAAACACGGTGTGCCCAGTGTATAATGCAACAATTTGGCGTTGAAATTAACACCGTATTCATCAGGCAGCCAATTCCACTCCAGCGGTAATGTGCCAATAGCTGCGTCATCTAGCCAGGAAAATCTATGTAAAAATGACCCAGATGATTGTTGTACAAATTCTGGTGTTAGTTGCCGGTTGTGTGGGCTATTGCAATTCCATAATATTACACTACTCCAGTTTTTTCTTGGGTAATCTTCGTTTTTTGAATCAAGATACTTGACGGGCATGCGAGTTTTGTAGTTGTGCTTTACTACCATGACATCTTTGTCGGGTTGTCTAAGATTCCATAAGTTAGCAATATCATCACGCAAGATCATGTCACCATCGATGAAAATTGCCCAACCTTGGAATCCCATTAGATGCGGCACAAGAAATCTAGTATAGATAAACTGATTACTACCGTCAGTGTGAGTTTCTTTGTAGTCTTGAAATAGATTCAAAGACATAGGAGTAATTGCAACTGGCTGGTTAGCGTGCCGTATAATGCTGTTTACACATGTATGATATGCAATTGCTTCTCTTGGATCATACCCGATAAAAATCGGAATTGAGTTCATAGTCGTTCTATGTCTTCTTCAACACAATTTTTGCCGTATTGTATTTCCACAACTTTGAGTGGCTGATCAGTTTCATTACAAAGCTGATGCCACTCTTCTCTATTGATGTGTATGTATTGGTGCTGAGCAAATTCGCCCAGAAGTTCTGCATCTGAACTTCGATTTATAGTATAAACTGTCGCAGTTCCTTCTGCAACAAACCAATGTTCAGCACGATCTTGATGTCGTTGCATACTAAGCATCTTGCCAGGTTCAACTGTTAGTTCTTTGACTTTGACTTCTTGTCCTAGTTCGTGCAGCACACGATAGTATCCCCAGGCTCTGGGAGTTTTAGGCTTCTTCCAATTTTCTAATATCCAACTGCTGGAGTTCTTTTTATCTTTGCCGCCAACGCCAAATACAAAACTTAGCCTTGGATCTTGTATTTTCATTTCTGGAATGTTATCAGCGTTGCGGTCGCCACCATTGGCAAATATGATTTCAGAATCTGAAAATAATTCTAAGGTTTCTTTGATAAATGTAGAACAACTGCCATCTGGGTCATCTGCAACCATTACTGTTTGATCTACCATTTTTAATGAACGAACAATGGTATCTCTTTCCCATATTGGCATAAAAGATTGACCTTTTTTACGAACTAGCCAGTCATCGCTATTAAGACCAACTACTAACCAGTCTCCTAATTTTTTAGCGGCTTTAAAGTATTCTATATGACCGCTATGTAGCGGATCAAACCCACCAGTTACTATTACAATTTTCATAGCGATATTTACACCTTGATCCAGCGGTGTTATACTTTTCCCATGGGATTTAAACTGAGATCAAGCCAGGGCAACAATAGGTCTTCTTGTTGTAAGAATCCGTGCTTTAGTATTCCGGCACTGGCAGTTTCTGGCAGTAATCCAGAATCTACTAGATCATACCATGTTGTTGTTTTGGGATTTCTAGGTTCTTGATTGCTTTTGTAAACCACTGCATGTATAAATGGATCCATGGCGTTGTCAAGAAAAAATCCTGATTTGCAATCCCATCCAGTTACTGCCAACATGTGTATGAGACTGGTAATACTGTAATGGTAATAGTGCCCATTGGGCTGAACATATTTTAACTGTCTGTGTCGAATATCAATGGTTTTCGGCACAATTAAAATCATCATACCGCTTTCGCTGGTAATGTTTCTCCACTGGATCAAGGTATCAATAGGACTAATACAATATTGAAATGCGTCATGACACCATAACACATCGTAAGTTCTATTTCCGGTCAGTGGGATTTCTGATTCAAAGTCTCTTTTTTGATATGTAACATTTGGATACTTTCTTGCCATTGGAAAGCTGTCAAGCAGATCAACACCAACACATTGTATGTTCAATGGTTTGGGATTGTCATCTCTGGTGGTTCTTGTGGCCCACCATTCAATATCTAATCCAGCTCCACAGCCCATATCCGCTAGTGTACCTATGCTGGCCATAAAGTCATCATATTCGTACAACATGTTTAAAGTTTGTAAACTATGATCGTGACTTTGATCTAAATTAGTAAATGCCATTATATTGTTATGTCTTCCATGCCAGCAGTACGCAACCGCACAATATGACCCATTTGCCATTGTTTGGTATCTAGGCCTTTCATNANNCCCAACCACTTGTTGCGTAGTAGTGCAACTTCGTTGATAATGGTTTCAAAGTCAATTACTTCATCCTCGCCGTCTACATATTTTTCTGCATCTCTGCTAGTCAATGCTCGTGCATATCCTTCAAGATACTTTTGAAAGTGCTTGCGGCGTATTTTACGCAACTGTATATTGAGATAATTCAATACTGCTTCAATTTCTTGTAATTGATTGAATCGTTGCTCAGTGATGCCAGGAAGTGCGGCGATATGTTTTTCAATAACACCGCTGATCTTGCAGTCACGCTTGGCAACATCTAGCTCTTGTTCGTAGTGAGCAATAAAATCTGGAATGTCACCAAGATTGGCAGTTATGCGGCTGTACCACATTAATCCTCCCATTCATCGGATTCGAATTCTTCCTCTTCTTCAAATTCTTCGTCATCTTCAGAATAATCATTGTCATTGTCAAGATATACTGTGAGTGCTCGTTTGATATCTGCATCGCCTTTGAACGCATCTCTAATATCTTCAACATCACTGTCATGATCAATCAATATTGACACAATAGTTTCGGCAGCATCTGCACGATCTACTGTGTTAACATAACGCTTGAGCTCGCTCCATATTTCGCTTGCTACTATTTCACTCATTCTGTGTCCTCCTCGACTGTACTTACCTCAGCGTTCTGATTTTGGAAGTCCTTCATTACTACATCCAAGCAACCATCATCATTGCGTTCCCACCCCTTGCGGAACTTCTTGATGATTTCGCCATCACTGGTAGTGAACACAAGACTGTTGCCTTCTTTCTTGAGCAGGCCTTTTTTCTCAATCAAATCAGTGAGACCTGAGTATGGACTCATTCCAGTTTCATAAGGAATCTTAACTTGCACGCCTTCAAATGGTTTTGCATAACGAGTTTTCATTACTTTACAAGCAGCGCGAATACCATTTACTTCGCTTACTTTGTTACCATCTTCGTCTTCTTTCAACTTCAACTTCTTCATTGCAACCACAATACTACTTGCATAGATAAAGCCTTGACCACCTGAGATCTTGTCATCAGGATCAAACATATCTTGACTTGCATAGGTATGGTTAGTACATACCAACCCTACATTGTAGCTACCAAACATGTTGACACAATTGCGAACAAGTGCGGTAAGTGCTTTGGGCTTGCGACCTAGGTCACCTTTCATTTCACCTGCGTCAAATTGATTGACATCAGTGGGTGTCAACAACATACCTAAACTGTCAATCACAAACATGACTTTAGGACGCTCCCCATCGGGCAGGGCTTTGTAGTCACTCATGAATGTTGAAATAGTTTTAGCAACATCGTCGATCATGGCCATTGACAATTTAAGCAATTTGCTATCGCTGGTATCCACGCCCAAGGCTTTGAGCCAATCCTCATCTAGTGCGTTTTCGCTATCAATCAACACAACAAAGATACCTTGCTCTTGTGCGTTTTTAATAATGTTACCTGAACAGATGTAACTTTTGCCTGCACCAGAATCTCCGGCAAACACAGTTACTTTACCAAGTGGAATACCTCTGAGAAAGTCCCCGCTGATAAGATAGTTCAAGGCATAGTTGCCTGTGGAGATCCAGTCAGTTGGATCATTGAATCCAATTGAAAGTCCATCAATGCTTTTGGTTAGATCCTTGCGGAATTTTGAAATGTCAAACGGCTTTCCCATGTTATTGTCCTTTGTTAAGTTTGTATAAGTTTTTAAATATTTTACTACTATCTAGTCCTCGGCGTTGATCCATAATTGCCAACTGTGCAAAAGAATTTGGTAAATCTTTTTCAATTGGTTGTGTTATGTAGCTCAACATGTTTCGATAACTATCTTCAAGTAGGTATCCTGGTTTTTGATTGATTTTGTCTGATAATGTTACTTTGAGTAAGTTTAACACATCGTCAGGCAAATGTCTAATGTTTAGGTAATCTGGAGATAATAATGCACCAATCACAAAACTATTGTTATGGAATCCCAGACTCTTCAAGTAATCCACACAGTCAAATACACTTTGATAATTCAACAAGAAGTGCAACATGTTGAAAGATATCTTGTGATCAAGTGTTCTAACTCTGTTTAAATTGTCTAAAAAGTCTGTCCACTTCCCGCCATATCGTATATATTCAAATTCGTCTTCTATTGTTTCTACACTGATTGTCCAGTGTACATTTTTGAATTCGCAGATACGATCAAATATCTGAGTGTCTACTTTGCTAAGGTTTGTGTTGATTCTAAGATTAACTCCAGGATTCTTTTGTTGTAGAATTTCCAATAGTTCTAAATTTTCTTTCATCAACAACGGCTCACCACCGGCCATGTACACATGTTTTAGTTGGTGTGCATGATCAAAGATGTATTGTTTAAAATTGTCAAGTTGAGTAGTGTCAGGTTTGGCATGGTATATTTTGAGTTCATCTGCCCATTTGCTGCTGAATGTTGGTCCGCAATAAACACACCCAAAGTTACACAAGTTACTCCAACGCACATCTATGGTCTGCAGATCGTGTTGACCTTGAGTGTATGTGTCTAACGGAACATGTTTGAGTTCTCTAATGTAAAAGATCCTGTCGCTGATTATTTCAAATCCCTTTTTATCAGCTTCGAGATCGTAGCATGTGTAACAGGATCGTCCGGGTTGATTGGACAACATTCTCTGTTGTGTGTCTGCGTTGACCGGACCTGTGAGAATTTCTTCTATAGAATTATGTTTGATGTTGCCAATTGTGCCGGCACTGCGAATACAATTTTTCACTGTACCATCAAAGTTATACATAAGTCCAGTCCAAGGCACAGGACAGAAATTACGATTTGTCAGCACATCTTTGGGTGTCATGCTGGCCCTAAACTGATGTCTGGCACAGTCAAGTTGTTGGCACCTGCTATACGAAAAATGTTGACCAGAGCTCTAGCCCATGTGTTTACTTCAGCAGCTGGCGGCACTGTTTTGTCTGCGCTGGTAGCAATGTTTCCCGGGCGCACTATGGTAAACTTGATGCCAAGTCTACGATATCTAAGTTGATGCACTGCTTCTTCAAGTGCAACCTTTTGCACACGGTATGCATCCATGTCAAGACCTGGCAAGCAACTCATTGGATCTTGTGCCATGATTGTACTGATCACTATGATGTGTTTGTTGGTACCAGGCCAACGACGGGCCATTTCAAACAACAATTCAGTCTGTGCAAATCCTGCTTGTGCATTGTTGATAAACATATCACACGGTTCAATTTGATCGCAGATCTTGGGAATGTTGCGTATGTTGTTGCCATCACGCCGACTAAGGCCGATTATTTCATGCCCTTCGTAGGCGTCTGCTAATGCTCTACCAATGCCAGCAGTGTGTCCAGTGATTGCTATTTTCATAGATAGTTGTTGATGTTGATATTCCTCAATGCATCCTGCTCAGCAATGTAGGCATCCATAGCCGATTGATTGTTTTCTTTTATGGCCACACGATCAGCAATCGCACGATTTAGTAATTTTTCTTTGGCAGGAATAGTAAACGAGTTTGCGTACTCAACATTGAGTTGGCTTGGATGATTTAAAAACGCCCAAGAATGATCAAAGCCATTCTGTTGCACAAACTCAAATATTTCATTTAAGTTGCCTATGTTCAATGCACTGACTGTGGTCCAAAGATTTAGATTCACAGGCATTGTTTTGTATATCATCAAATTCTTTAAGAATTTATCCCAAAGAATTGGCCAACGCACATAGTCGTGAACTTGACCCACACCATCGAAACTCACTGTAACAGTGACATCTATTCCTCGCTCAACAATGTCAAGTAGCTCTACCATTACTGTACTACAATTGGTATTGAGTCTAATGGACTGTACATTTTTAGGTAATTTGGATAAAATCTGTTTGTAGTTTTTACTAGCACTGGGTTCGCCACCATTGATATCCAGGTGCACTATACGATCCTGTGGTAGGTTCCAAAAATTACTGGTGTTGTCTATTGTGATATATTGTTTTGATTTTAAACTGCCAATTTTTGTACTTAGATGCTCACCACATGTTTGGCAAGCACTATTACACACATTGTCTAGTACTCCACCAACCGTGAGGTAGTCTTGTACGGTTTGCTTTTTATCAAACTCAATGGCGTTTAGTCTGATACTTGTGCCGTTTACTTCTTCAGTCTGGCGACATCTAGTGCACTCGTTGGGCCATTGATCTTTGGCAAATTTATTTTTAACATATTCAAGCCAAGAACTGTTGTCAAGTTGCGACAATGAACTGTATTGAGTAGGAGTGACCATGTGACCGCAACGACTAACGGTGCCGTTGGGATTAAAACGAACAAAATGATCAAGTCTTGGACAATGCATAAATGGGCTCAATTATTCTTTGACTACGATTAATTACCCAATTGTAAGCATCTGAATCTTTGTTGCGTAGTAGATCAAGCAACTGAGCAAAAGTAAAATCTTGCCCTATGCAGTGATTTACAATAACTTGATCAAGTCTTTGATACATTTCGCAATGTTTCAATATAGATAATCGATTAAACAATTCGTAATCAATGGGTTTAACATCAAATGGTGGTTTATGTAAACTTGTGATAGAACCTACATCGTCCATTGAAAGAAAATGCATGGTAGTTGTCGGCGACATGTATCTAGCCAAATTCACAATCCACATAAACTGGGTTGCATAGTGTCTATTCAAATACAAATAGTTTTCAGCAAACCAGATTACTGTTTCTCTGTCTAATTCAGGATTATCTCTAATAGTGAATTGAACAAATGTATTAATTCCAGAAATCAGTCTTTCCGTTGGGTCTCTTAGTACAATATCAATGCGATCAAGTTTGCGAATTTGTTCATTGATTTTTATTTTCCAATTTGATTTTGTTGCTTCTCGTTGTATGCTACTAGAGGCATTTTTAAAAATTGGATAGAAATACCGCTGTGACGGTATAATTTCTATAACTTCACAGCGGTCTGGAAAGATAATGCAATCTAAATTAGATAACATTATTTACTTTTGTTGACGAGCCCTAATCAACGCCAAAATGTCTTCGGCTTTTTGTGCTGGCTTGGCAGCTGCCACCGGTGCAGTTGGTGCTGGCACATCGTCTTCATCATCAAAGCTTGATGCCACAGGTGCTGGTTTAGCAACTGGTGCAGGTGCTGGAGTGTCTTCATCCACTGCTGGTGCAGCAGATCCAGCTGGTGCTTGTACACCTGCAGGACGGAAGTATTGTCCCCAACGCTCTGTGTCGTAGGCTTGACCATCTACTGATGCTTCAAACATTTCTTTGATCACTTTCATTTCAACATCTGTTGGTTTCTTTGGCAAGAATGTTGAAAGATCAAACAAACCATGTTTTTCAATTGCGGCTTGTTCTTCTTCTGTCAATGCAGATTCCTTACGAGCCCATTTAGAACTGTTGTAGTCAGCAAAGCCACCTTTGGATGTTTTGGTAATACGGAAGTCCAAACCTTTTAACATGTCTGTTGGCAATTCTTCCAACTCAGGATCCATCAATGCACCTTTGATCAAGGTAAAGATTTGTGGACCAATGATGAATCTACGAATAGGATTCTCTGGAGTTTTGTCATCACTGAGTGGATTCTCACGCACAAAGCCTTGGAAAATATAACTGCGTTTCTTCCAATACTTACGACCCATGTCCTCAAGACTCTTGTCCTTGAACCATGTTCTTACTTCTGCTAGCACTGGGCAAGACTCACCCCACATTTCAACACAAGGTACTTGTACAAATACTTGTTTGGATTCCATTTCGCCTTTGATGCCGTTGAATGGTAAACGAATCATTGCTCGTTCTGCCCAGAAGAATGTGTTTTTTGGATTTGCGTCTGGTAGGAAGCGTAGTGTAGCTGATTGCCCTTCTTCCATATTCCAGTGTGGGTAAATTGAATTGTCTCCCCCACCTTGTTGTTGAGAACCTTTGTTCTCGCTTGCTGCCAATCTTGCTCTAATTTCTGCTAATGATGCCATATTATGTTGCCTTTCTAAAGTTGTTAATATGTTGCCTATCTAAGATAGTAGTTGTTGCCTGTGATACTGAGTAGTTGCACATACTAGTAGTATACGCAGTTGCTGTCTCAATGTCAACAGTATTTATGATCTGTTTGTTCTATTTAGAAATATTGACAATGTTGTTCCAGAGATTGTCAGGTACTGTAATACCTTTTTGTTTCCACCAATCTCTTGTGTAGGCACTGTCTGTGGCAAAGCAGGTGGAACAGTAATTGAGAAATCCTTTGTTTACTTCGCCAATTGGGTTGGTTGGATAGTAAACCAACGGAACATTTTCTTTGAGTACTGTGTGTTGAAAACTGGCTATCAACTCCCATTCAGACAATGAGTAGTCAGCATCCATCAACAGATCTGTCAAAGAAGTTTTGTGCAGTTGCTCTATATGTTGCCGCAATTTGATCAATGTTTCTACTTGCATTGTTCTAAATGGAGGATTGCTTACACAAACCTGATGCCGTCGTGTTCCAGGTTGCCAATTCATATCTGGATGTTCGGCCCAAACGCCTGGATTGGCGATACCTAATAGTTTGGCCACACATGCATTTTGTTGGTCTTGTATGTTACCACCTCGGGTAATTACATAAGGAATCGAGTTGTGTGGTGCGGGATAGTGATATTCAACATCACCGTCGGTGAAGAACCAAATATCATAAGGCAACACTTGATCTAGATATAACTTTACAATCTGTTGCCTAATCCAACCAGAATTAAATTGAGTTGCTACCGAAATAGAAGAAACAGGTATTACCTTGGAGTCATACAACCATTGACAATCTTTGATGTAGGAGTCCCAACTTGACTCACTTAGATCGTCAGCTATTACTGTAATTGGAACTAAAGGATGATGTTGGAAATAACTTTGAATAGTCAAAGCCGTTAGCAAAAAATGACCAGGGTAGGTCATAACCACTAACGGCTGATTCATTTACTTGATCATGAATCCAGCGAGTTGTTGCATACGCACCAACCCAAGGTCTGGAATTTCTACATTTTCTAAAGTAGGCACAATTGTTGGTGTGGCACTGGCAGGTGCTCCCCAACATTCTTCTAGGCCGTGTACAGGACATGCTTGTCCAGCTTCGGTCATGTTGCAAGTTGAATCATCTTGTAGTAGATCCAACAATGGATTGCTCATTCCGCCGTCCACATTGTGCATAGCATCATCTTCTTGAGCATAGTCTGTGCCGGTTTCTTCAATGCCTGGAGCAGTAGTAACCATACACTCATCTAGCCCTAGGTCGGCTGCAAAACGATTTCCAATCCACTCATAAGGATCTCCGTCTCTAGCTTTTTTTGTACCATACGGCATGTCATCAAAATAATAATCATACAACACATCATATAAGGCATTGGTCAATTCGCCGTTGGCTTCAAAGTCTTTGACATCGCGTTTGAATGTATTCAAAATATGTTGAAATGTGTTGCCATTTTCGTCTAGTGTAACATTCTCGTTAAGGCCAGCTGCACGACGAATTGATTCCAAAATATCTTCTTCAACTGGACGCAATTCTTCTTGGTCTTCTTCACCTGGTACAGAATTTTTCCACTCGTCAACTTCTTGTTCTTGCTCTCCTTGCTCAACATCAGCAGGATTAGTTGCTTCTGGAGGATTCATTGCATAGTCAGCATCGACATCCAAACGATTAACAACTTCTGACACATCCGGATGATCGCTTAGTTCTTGCATACGCAAAAATACCAGTTCACGACAATCAGCATTGGCATCGCGGTCAGCAAGATTGTGCAACTGATCAAACAACACATCGTCGCCTAGCAAGTCGTACAATTCTTCTGTAGCGTTGGTAGCATCTGCACCCACTGGCAATTCTTTGCTCATTAATTCAATTAATTCTTCTTTCTTTTCAGGAGTATCTGGTACTGACCAAGTTCCTTCTACTAGGCGATTTGCCCAGGCTTCAAATATGTTTGCTTCTTTCATAGCTTGTCCTTGTTGTTGTATACGGGCCAGCAGTGGTAATGCTTGCTCAATTCTTGAATCTATGCTTTGTTCAACAAATAGATTCTTTAATCCTTCGATAACTAAATCTTGCTCGTTGACTTCTGCAGGCTCCCAACTTTCAAAATAGTTGGAATATCCTGTTCCTGCTCCGAGACCTTTTAATACTTTTTGTAAATTTTCGTAGTAACGATTGGTTTCTTCAACCAACTGTCCTGTGTCGCCTTCAAAAATCTTGTTGTGATTGGCTCTGCGGAAACGACTCAATACATTTATTTCTTCTACTATGCCCACAATGTGTTGTCCGCGTAGGTCGTAGGGCTTGCCGCCTTGGCGCACATGTTCTAGCATGGCACGGCCACCGGATAGTTTAGTAAATGGTAGTTTAAAACGCTCGCCATCTGCAGTTTCAATGTAAAGACTTTCTACATATCTAAAACGAGCATCGTTTTCGCCCAAAGGACGCTTGTGTTTGACCATGAGTCTTGCATCTGTGGGTTGTCCTAACCAGCTGGTAGTACGATTGCCTGACCAGGATTCAAACAGGCCTTCTTTGATGGCAGCTTGTCCTTGCATACTGTAACGCAGTTTGTTGATGTTCTTTACACCAAAACTCAAAAAATTTCTAATTGCAAATTCTTTTAGTTGTTGCAGGAAAGCAAACCAATCTGACTTGTCTTCACCTTCCATGGTGCGCCCAACATTGTCGGCACAGAATACTTCCATTTCGCCTTCTTGTCCCATCATAATAACGACAGTACCGTAATCTTTACCAGATTGGGCTTGGAATTCAAAGCTGAACAAATCTGCATCTGCAGGATCTGGTGCTGGTTTGCCTGTGACATCTAACATGTCAGGCTCAAAATCTCTACTTAATAATAGATCAAAAAGTTTTTTTGATGATGTTTGCTGGCTCATAGTAGTGTATTTAGTCGTTAACGCATAACACTGATAAAGGGCATGGGCGATATTATAATGTCCCCATGGTCACGCATCTGTGCGTCCATTTCAGTGTGATATGTTTGTAGCAGTTGCATCATGCGCACTGCTAGCAACGAAGCCATTACTAAATCGTCAGTTTCGCCAGGTTTAGCCGCATATGTTACTCCATGTGCTACAAAGGTTTTGAGCTCAGAAATCAGTGGTACGCTTCGTATTTTCATGCGCCCGGACTCTATCAGTGTTTTAAATTTGTTACAAGCAGCCAGTTTAGGCTTTTGTGTAGTATTAAATCCTTTGCGATATCTACGGCCACTACCACCACTGTTAGGGTCACTTAGGAAATAGCCTTCGATGTTTTCTTCACCGTATTCTGCAATGGAAATCAGGGCAGCTTCACCAATGGTATTGTTTTCAATACTGTAGTAGATCTTTTGCGGATCCTTTACAACTTCGTTTATGTGTTTACATATATCAGCTAGAATTCGAACTTGGGTAGGAATATCAGTTCTATTGTGTCGCCATTCGCCGATTTGTTCTGTGCTGTTGGCTTCAAATATTTGTATGGCAGCAGGATCGCCACCTGTGCCCAAACTTGGATCTAGGGCCACAACATAGATACGGTCTGGTTTGGGTTTTTGGTACCAGCGGACTTGTCCTGTGCGATACGCAGGTTCAATACCATACAACTCAATGAGTTTGGATGGTGCTATCAATGTTTCGTCATTGATAATAAATTCGCAGTCCATTTCTCGTCGGAAACGATCTTCACCCAGTTGTGCTCGTTGTTCCTCGGCCCACTTTTGATCACGGTCTGGATGTTCATTCCAATAACTGCGATATGCTTTGAATCCATTGATACCAACAATAGTAGGATTACCATAGCTGTCTTCGCAACGGTTGGCACCTTTCCACAGCAAAGCAAATTGATCCTCGTCGGAGTTTGGGGTTGATGTAATAATTGCTTTACCACCAGTTGCCAAGGTAGGTGATATGGATGTCCAGAATTCTTTGGCAATGCCAGGTCGCACAAACGCAAACTCATCAGCATACAGTAGTGATATAGACATACCACGACCTGTGTTTTCTGTGGTTGTTGCACTTACTATGCGACTTCCATTTTCAAAGTCTAGGTTACCTTTGTTGTAACTGGTACAACCAGCGCGAATATGATCCGGGCACAGTTCGTATGCATAGCGTATGCGTTGCATGATCTCTTGTGAGCCTGTGTATTTGTGCGCAGCAATCAGAATTGTTGAGTCTGGCACAAACATTGCATACCATAACAAGTAGCCAGCGGCACTGGTACTTTTACCCGTTTGCCTGGGCATCATTGATATACTAAAACGATGATTGTGATAAGTTTCAATCAATCGCTTTTGATAGTCAAATGGATGATACAACATTTTTCCTTTGGTAGGATGTTGTATGTGAAAATAATGATCCATAAAATACATAGGTCCTGTGATAGGATCTGCACATTTTATAAAGTCGTCTAACTGTTCTTCAGTGTAACTTTGGCGCTTGTGTGGCGCCTTGACTAGTACTGCTTCTGCGGCCATAATAGATCTCCAAATTCTGGCCAAAGCCTAGCAAATTCGCCGGCCTTGTCAGGATGATATTTAGTTTCAATATCC
>JGI26470J50227_1000184_pt1 | contig 28783 bp, 28 predicted proteins | sample FreactTroBogLake_FD_50227 | JGI IMG/M metagenome (IMG submission 50227)
GGGGGGAGCCGATGGGCCTTGGATTCGGCCTGGCCTNGGGCCAAGGCCTCGGNGAGGGTCGTGGGGCGGGTCGCCCCCGGGGGCGAGGTGGTGGGCCGCCCCGGGGGCGACTGGCAACTCACCAGGAGGGCCAGGGGGAGGACGAGGATCAGAAGGGGTGCTTTCACAATCCCATCATCGTTGGGGTCTGCGCCGAGGTCAAGGCGCCGAATTGACCCCCACCAGCCGAACCCGGGACCGGAGCAACGTCACCCACGCCACCAGGGCGAGGCTTCCGCAGGTGGTGATGAGGCCCCCGAGGAGGGCCACCCGGTCGGCGGACGGCAACGAGGCCAGGACCATCCCCAGGCTGCCCATGAGGGTTTGGGAAATTCCCAGGATCGACGCGAGCGCCCCATTGTCTCCCACGTGCTGGTCAAAGACGAGGTTCGTGGTGAAGGGGCGCAACGAAGTGTTCATCATGGCAAACAGGGCGAACAGCCCAAAGAACGCCCAGGGCCCCAGGTCGCCGAACACGATCAAGCCCAGGCCGGCCGTCACCATCACCCCGAGGGCTCCCAGGGAAAAGGTCCGTTTGTCCATCCGGCTACCCCACCGAGCGTAGAGGAGGGGGGCCGCCATGGTGCACAAGGCGTTCCCCGCAAAAAAGAGGCTAAAGGCCTGGCGACTCAGGTGAAACTGATCGATGTAGATGTACGACGAGGCCGAGATGTACCCCAGGAACGGAAGGCCGGCCACCGCAAAGATCAGCATGGGCAGGAGCGCCCGGGGATTCTGGAGCACCTTGCCCATCTGTCCGAGGGCTCCGGCCATCGACCCGACGAACCTGTCCTCCTTGCGGTGGGTCTCGGAGTACACCAACGTCAACCCCAGGGCCATCAGGCCCACCACGGCCAGCACGAGGAACACCCCGCGCCAGTCGGAGTAGGCCAAGATGGCTGTTCCCACGCTCGGGGCCACCATGGGGGCCAGGGTCCCCGCGGTCTGGGTCCAGGCCAGGGCCTTTTCCCGGGTGCGGCCGGTGAAACTGTCCTTCACCACCGCCATGATGACCGTCGACNCCCCGCCGGCTGCAAAGCCTTGGATGCAGCGACTGGCGATGAGCCACCACAGATTCGGGGCCAGGGCACAGGCCACCGAACCGAGGGTGTACACCCCGACCATGGCCACCAGCAGGGGGCGTCGGCCATGCTTGTCGCTCAGGGGGCCCATGAGCAGGGCCCCCAGGGCGTAGACGACGAAAAAGCCGCTCAGGGTGAGGTTCATCCACTCGGAGGAGCCCCCGAGCTGATGGCTCATCTCCGGAAGGGCGGGCAGGTACAGGTCCATGGACAGGGGAACAAACATATTCAGGACCACAAGGAACACAAAAAAGAGGCCCCGGGGGAGCCGTTGAAGGGGTTGAGTCATAACCCTTCTAGTATAGTCATTCTGGCCCCGGTGAGTCGAAGGGCCTTACAATCCAGCGCCGGTCAGAAAAAGCGCCAACATGCTGGATTCGTCCAAAGACGGCTTTCGGAAAGTGGGTGGACAATCATCCCAACGAGGGATCAATGATGAATGCCACCACACGAATTTTTTCCATCCTTTTGCTGCTATGCCTGGGGGTTCCCGGGGTCATGGCCGCCGACACCAAGGGAAGTTTGACCTGCGTCGCTTTATACTCCGAAACGAGTGACGGCGCCGTGAGTTACCGGGTGCCCAAGGGGGATTGGGTCGTCATCAAAGTCGGCGACGTCATCCCGGCGGGTGCCGAAGTCCGGATCAACGTGGACCGGGACTGGATTGAACTCATCCCCACCGCCAACCCCAATGCTGTGTACGACCTCGAAGGGAGTGAGAAGGGTGATGTCGTCCTCAAGGTGGCCGACATCCTCAAAGGGAAGGCCCGGACGGTCACCTTCCCCAAGAAGGGCACCGATGACCCGGCCTTCAAGGACAAGCTGGTAGTCCGGCGCCTCCTCGGGCGGCAGGTGTACATCAGTGGCACCGGGGATGAAAAAGACATCCACTACGGCGATACCCTCGATATCCACGGCAAGGTCAGGATCATTGGGATCAACAACACCCTGGTGGTGGCCTTTCCGAACGGAGCCGAGACCACCATCGTCGGTCCTCTCAGCTTTCCGGTCCAGAAGGTGTTTGCCGGAACCAACCTGTACAAGTACCTGAACGTCGCCAAGTAAGGCATCCGTCGCCCCCACAGCCAATCCATCTCAGGAGGTGTCCTCGAGGAAGTGAAACCGAAGGTCTGCCCTAGCCATGTCCCGTCTTGGCCAAAGAGAGCGCCGCATCCCTAGGATGCGAACCATTGAAAGGAGTTCTGTCCATGAAAACATTTACGAAAATCTGTGTGACGATTGCCCTGATGGCGTTGACCGTCGGAGCCTATGCCGATGCGAAAAAAATCGTCGTCGGTTTCTCCCAAGTAGGGTCGGAAAGCGAGTGGAGGAATGCGAACACCATCTCGATTCAAAACACCTTCAACGACGACCCGGATATCACCCTGATCTATTCCGATGCCCAGCAGAAGCAGGAAAACCAGATCAAGGCCATCCGTTCATTCATCGCCCGGAAGGTCGACGTGATCCTCTTCACCGCCATCGTGGAGAACGGCTACGGGCCCGTCCTCGAGGAAGCCCAAAAGGCCCACATTCCCGTGATCATGATCGACCGGGATGTGGCCGAAGCCGACCGGCACCTGCGGCTGACCATCATGGGGTCGGACTTCCACAAGGAAGGGCAAAAGGCCGGGCTCTGGCTGGCCGACTACCTGAAAAAGCAAGGCTACGACGACACCAAGCCCCTGAACATCGTCCAGATCGAAGGAACCACGGGGTCGGCTCCGGCCATCGACCGAGCCGCGGGCTTTGCGGAAATCGTGGCTCAACACAGCAACTGGAAGGTGACCCGAAGCCAAACGGGCGACTTCACCGTCGACGGCGGTAAGGCGGTCATGGAAGCCTTCCTCAAGGCCGACAAAACCATCCAGGTCGTTTGGGCCCACAACGACGGCATGGCCCTGGGTGCCGAACAGGCCATCAAGGAAGCCGGTCTGAAGCCCGGCAAGGACATCATCGTGATCGGCGCCGACGGCGTGAAAGGCGCCTTCCAGGCCATGATCGCCGGCGAGCAGAATGCCTCGATCGAGTGCAATCCCCTCCTGGGCCCCCAAGCCCTCCAGGCGGTGAAGGACTACATGGCGGGCAAGAAGCTCCCGGCCCGGATCTGGACCCTCGAAGGGGTCTTCGACCAGACGAACGCGGCGGCAGCGCTGCCCACCCGCCAGTACTGAAGAACGTCGCCTCAACCGACTGCGGCGGGGGTCGCCGCAGTCGGTTCCCAAGGCTCCAAGGAGGATTCTTGTGTCGGATACCCCTATCCTCGAAATGAGGAACATCACCAAAGCCTTTCCGGGGGTTCGGGCTTTGACCGATGTGAACTTTCGCCTGTTCCCCGGGGAGGTCCATGCGGTCATGGGCCAGAACGGGGCGGGCAAGTCAACCTTGGTGAAGGTGCTCACCGGGGTGCACGCCCCGGATTCCGGAGAAATCCTCCTGGGAGGCCAACGGATCCGACCCGAGTCCCCGTTGGCGGCCCAGAAACTGGGGATTAGCACGGTGTACCAAGAGGTGAACCTGTGTCCCAACCTGTCGGTGGCCGAAAACATCTTCATCGGCCGCCAACCTCGGAACCTCGGGTTCATCGACTGGAGTGCCATGAACCGTCGGGCCGAAGAGGTGATGGCAGGGTTGAATGTGACCGTCACGGGGTCCCAGACCCTGTCGAGCTATTCGATCGCCGTCCAACAGATGGTGGCCATTGCCCGGGCCCTGGACACCGAGGCCAAGATTCTCATCCTCGACGAGCCGACCTCCAGCCTCGACGAAGGGGAGGNGGACCAGCTCTTCTCGGTGATCGAAAAGCTCAAGGGCGACGGGTTGGCTGTTCTGTTCATCACCCACTTCCTGGACCAGATGTACCGGATCACCGACCGGGTCACGGTGCTCAGGAACGGGGTCTTCGAGGGCGAGTACCTGGCCCCCGAGCTCCCCAAGCTCGACCTGGTGACCCGGATGCTGGGTAAGGAGCTCTCGGAGTTCACGGGTGCCAAGGGCCAGGCCGCCGCTTCCGAGGGAACACCGTCGGAACCGGTGTTGACGGTGAGGGGCCTGGGGCTCAAGGGGTCGATTGCCCCCTTCGACCTCGACCTAGCCACCGGTGACGTCGTCGGCCTGGCGGGCCTTCTCGGGTCCGGGCGCACGGAGATGGCCCGGCTCATCTTTGGCATCGACACCCCCGACCAGGGCGAAGTCCGGGTCCGGGGGGCGAAGGCCAAGATCCGGAATCCCCGGCAAGCTCTCCTGGCGGGGATGGGCTTCTGCTCCGAAGACCGCAAGGAGGAAGGGGTCATCGGTGACCTCTCGGTGAGGGAAAACATTGTTTTGGCCCTCCAGGGGCGCCAAGGGGCCCTCTCGCACCTGTCGATCAAAAGACAATTGGAAATCGCCGACGGCTTCATCGAAGCGTTGAAGATCAAAACCCCCGATGCGAACACCGAAGTGAAGCGCCTCAGCGGTGGGAACCAGCAAAAGGTGCTCCTGGCCCGGTGGCTGGCGNCCCNCCCCCAACTCCTCATCCTCGACGAGCCCACCCGGGGCATCGACGTGGGAGCCAAGCGCGAGATCATGGAACTTATCCTCAACCTCGGCCGTCAGGGGATGGCCGTGGTGTTCATTTCGTCCGAGTTTGAAGAGCTCATCCGATGCAGTGGGCGGGTGGCCGTGCTGAAAGACAAAGTGAAGTTTGCCGAGCTCACGGGGGACGAAATCAACGAATCCAACATCATGCGTACCATCGCGGAGGGAAAATAATATGCCGTCCTTCTTGACCTTCCGGAGGAGCAAATTGGTCTGGCCCGTGGTGGCCTTGGCCGGGCTGCTCCTCTTCAATCTGTGTTTCACCCCTCACTTTTTCNCCCTCGAGATCAAGGACGGTCACCTCTACGGGAACCTGATCGACATCTTGAAGAACGCTTCCCCCATCATGCTTTTGGCCCTGGGGCTCACCCTGGTGATTGCGACCCGGGGCATCGACATCTCGGTGGGCTCGGTGGTCGCCATCTCGGCAGGGGTGGTGGCCGTCCTCATCGGCGGCGATTTCGCCGGGGTGCCGAAGATCCCGATCTTTGCGGCCATGGCGGCTGCGGTGGCGGTGGCCACGGTGGCCGGGATGTGGAACGGAATGCTGGTGTCCCGGGTGGGGATGCAGCCCATCATCGCCACCCTCATCCTGTTCGTCGCCGGCCGTGGGATTGCCATGGTCCTCACCAATGCACAAATCATCTGGCTGTACAACAAAGACTTCTTCTTCGTGGGGTCGGGCTACTGGTGGGGCCTGCCGTTCCCGATCTTCCTGGTGGGGGCGGTCTTGGCCGTCACGGCCTTCCTGACCCGGCGGACCTCCATCGGGCTGTTCATTGAGGCGGTGGGGGTCAACCCCAAGGCCACCCGGTTCTCGGGTATCCACGCCAAGAACATCCTGTTCTGGGTGTATGCCTTCAGTGGTTTCTGCGCGGGGATCGCAGGCCTGGTGGTCTGTGCCAATGTGAAGAGCGCCGACGGCAACAACGCCGGGAATCTGTTCGAACTCGACGCCATCCTCGCCGTGGTCCTCGGGGGCNCCTCCCTCAACGGTGGCAAGTTCTCCCTGGTCGGAAGCCTGATCGGGGCCCTGATCATCCAGACCCTGACCACCACCATCTACGCGTTCAACATCGCTCCGGAAATCAGCCAGGTGGTGAAGGCCATCGTGGTCTACATCGTGAGTCTCATGCAGTCCCCCAAGTTCCGCACCAAGGTCACCGGCCTCTGGGTCCGGAAGGCGGTGGCCCATGACTAAGGCTCACGGCTTCGATTCCCGAAACGTTCCGCTCCTCGTGACCATCGGCCTGTTCCTGGTGATGTTCGGCGGTGGCTCGGTGGCGTTCCCCGGGTTCTTCACGGTCCAGAATTTTCTGAACCTGTTCATCGACAACGCGTACTTGCTCATCCTCGGGGTCGGCATGACCTTCGTGATTGTGTCCGGGGGCATTGACTTGTCGGTAGGGTCGGTCCTGGCCCTGTCCACCATGGTGGGGTCGAGCCTCATCGAACGAGCCCACATGAACCCCCTTTTGGCCATCCTGGTGGTGCTGTGCATCGGCACCACCCTGGGGCTCTTCATGGGGTACCTCATCCAAGAATTCGACCTACCGCCGTTCATCATTACCCTGGCGGGGCTCTACCTGGCCCGGGGGCTGTGCTACGTCGTGAGCCTCGAGACCATCGCAGTGAAGGACCCCACGTTCACCGCCCTGGCCAGCTTCCAACTCCCCCTGGGTCCCGACGCCTTTCTCACCACCGGGGCCACCGTCGCCATTGGGGTGGTGCTGATCGGGTGGGCGGTGTCTCGGTACACCGGGTTTGGCCGGACGGTCTTTGCCGTCGGGGGCAACGAGCAATCGGCCCTCTTGATGGGGTTGCCCGTCCACCGGACGAAGATTTTGATCTACGCCGTGAGCGGCTTTTGCTCGGCCCTCGCCGGGGTGGTGTTCATGGCCTACACCCTCTCGGGGTATGCCCTCGATGGAAAGGGCATGGAACTCGATACCATCGCCTCGGTGGTCATCGGGGGCACCTTGCTCACCGGTGGCGTGGGGAGCATCCTCGGCACCGTGTTCGGCGTGTTCGTGTACGGGAGCATCCAGGTGTTGATCATGTTCCAAGGGACGCTGAACTCCTGGTGGACCCGGATCGTCATCGGGGTGCTGGTGTTCCTGTTCTGCCTGTTGCAGCGATTCTTCGAATCCCGGAGGAAGAAGGCGAAAGCCGGCGGTTGAACCTTGCCCGGGGCCCGGGTTCGTATCTAATTTTGCTCAGGGAGATTATCAATGAAATATCGAAAATTAGGGCGAACCGGCCTCGACGTCTCGGAACTATCCTACGGATCGTGGGTCACCTTTGGGAATCAGCTCGACGTGGAAGGGACCAAGAAGTTGATCCGCCAGGCCGTGGACGCCGGGGTCAACTTTCTGGACAACGCCGAGGCCTACGCCGCCGGCATGAGCGAGTCCCTCATGGGGGTCGCGTTGAAGTCCTACCGCCGAGAAGACCTGGTGGTGAGCACCAAAATCTTTTGGGGAGGGTCGGGCCCGAACCAAACGGGCCTGTCCCGAAAGCACCTGATCGAAGGGACCCGGAATAGCTTGAAGCGGCTTCAGCTCGACTACGTCGACCTGCTGTTCTGTCACCGGCCCGACCCCGCCACCCCCATCGAAGAAACCGTCTTGGCCATGGATTACCTGGTCCGCAGCGGCCAGACCCTGTACTGGGGCACCAGCGAGTGGAGCGCCGAGCAGATCACCCAGGCCATCGAGTTCGCCCATAGCTACCACGCCATCGCCCCGGTGATGGAGCAGCCCCAGTACAACCTGTTAGTCCGGGACCGGTTCGAGAAGGAGTACGCTCCTCTGTACCAGAAGTACGGCTACGGTACCACCATTTGGAGTCCGCTGGCCTCGGGGGTGTTGTCGGGCAAGTACAACAAGGGCATCCCCGCCGACAGCCGCCTGGGTCGGGAAGCCTGGATCAAGAAACTGATGGACGACAACAAGCTCCTGACCCCGGAAGTTCTGGCCAAGGTCGAAGCCCTGGGCAAGGTGGCCCAGGACCTCGGGGTCAGTCTCAGCCAGCTCGCCCTGGCCTGGACCCTGAAGAACCCCCACGTCTCGACCACCATTCTGGGGGCCAGCAAGCCCGAGCAACTGGCCGAGAACTTGAAGGCCGCTGACCTCGTGGACAAGCTCGACGAGGGTGTGCTCAAGACCATCGAAGGCATCGTCAAGAACAAACCGGTCTAAGCTTGCCTTAGCCCGTCACGCCCTGGCTGGCCATGAACTCACCGTAGTCATGGTCGACCTTGGCGATGTGGTCCAACAGCCACGTGACGACCTTGTCTTGCAGGCGGATCACCAGGGCGGCGGTCAGCCCGTTGGCTAACAGCTCTTCTTCTATCGTTTCGAACTCCTGGACAAACGCCGCATGGAGGGCCTTGTGTTGCTCGTACCGCGGGTAACCCTGGGCCCTCATCAACTTTTCTTCGTCGGTGAAATGGAACACGGTGTATTCCCGGATGGCGGCCACAAGCTCCCGGGTGTCCCCGTGGCCCTCGGGGCCCAGGAGGGCCACCAGAAGGGCGTTGATCCGACGAAACAGCTCCTTGTGCTCGTCGTCCATGGTCGCAATGCCGACCGACAACAGGTCGCTCCAATCGATGCCCAGGGCTACCGCCTCGGACCGGGCCGTCGGGTCCACGCCGAGAAGGAACTTGCCCACCTCACCGGCCAGGACGGTGTTGTTGTACCGGTTCTGGTTGCCGAAGGCCGACACCCTGAGGGCGACCCGGTTGAGGGCCTGGGACAACCCATCGACTTCGGCGACTTCGGCCAGGGACTCGGAGGAAACCTGGCGCACGTGGTGGACGGCGGTGAGGATCTCTTGGGCCCCGAAGTTCATTTCTTGGGAGGAGTTGCTGATCACCTGACTGGTCTGGATGAGCTCGGCCGTGGCCTCGAGAATCTCGATGCCCCCCTGACTCAGGGTCGTCATCGACGTGGAGACCTCGTGCATGGCGGACGCAAACTCGGTGACTTCGTGTTCGAGGACGAGGAACGCCTCTTGGGTGGCCAGGCTGTCCTGCTGGGCCTGTCGAATGTGAATGGCCGATTCCTTCAACGACTCCCCGATCTTCTGGGCGTTCGCCCCGGTGTCGAAGGCCAACTTTCGGATCTCATTGGCCACCACCCCGAACCCCCGGCCCGCGGCCCCGGCATGGGCGGCCTCGATGCTCGCGTTCATGGCTAAGAGATTGGTGCGGTCAGAAATATCGTTGATGAGGGCGATGAGGGCCGTCATGGCGTCGGCGTTCTCGGCGACCTTCCCGATGACCTTGTTGGTCTTCTTGACCCGGTCGCCGCCCTGGCGGGTGAGGTCGACCAAGTGGGCCACCGAGGCCACTCGGTTCTCGGCCAGCTCCGAGACCCCGGTGATCGAGAGCATCATCTGCTGAACCGCAGAGCCGGTGCGGGACACCATGGTGTCTTGGTTCCCGATCTGTTTGGCCAACGAGCTAATGTTGGCCAGGATTTCTTCGATGGCCGCCGAGGCCCCGGCGATGTCGATGTCCAAAGACCCGAGGCTCTTGGTCAGGGTGGTGACCCGGACACTGAGGTCCGACACCGACGATGCCGACTCCCGGGAGCTTTGGTTGAGACTCCGGGCGAGGTTCTGGTTCTTATGGACCATCTCATCGATGGCCACGAGAATGGACCGGAGTTTGTCGAGGAAATCGTTGAGGCTTCGGGCGAGGTTCGTCGTCTCGGTGCCCCCAGCCTCTTTCAAGCGGACGGTGAGGTCGCCCTGGCCGTCGGCCAGCACCCGGAGGGCCCGGGAGGTGGCTCGGATCGGCCGGCCCAGGGTCCGGGTCAGGAAGACCCCGATGAGGGCCAGGATCACGATGGCTAGGGCCCCGGTGACGATGAGGGTTCCTCGGTCCTGCTGAAGATTGGTTTCATAGGCCGCTAACTTGTCGGTTCTCAGTTTGAGCAGCGGATCCCTGAGGGCCTCGATATCCTTGGAAAGTTGATCGCCAAGGCCGTCAAACTGCTCCATGACCCGGTCGCCTTCGGCCTTCGATTTGACGTAGGCCCCGAACATTTCGGTCCCCGTGGACCATACCCGCTCCAGGGTGGGCCCAAAGGTGGCCAAGAGTTTGTCTTGGTCGGGGAGCACCGGGAGGCCCTTCAGGACCTTGAGGTCGGTGAGGGCTTGGTCGTAGTTCTTCTTGGCGTCCACGTTGATGGAGTCGAGGTTCCTGGTCAGGGGTGCGTCGGTCAGGAATTGCCAGATGTTCGACACCCGCAACTCGAGATCTTGAACCAAGCTTCGGGCTTGGTCGATCTGGTCGATGGCTTGCAACTGGGGAATATCGTCGGCCCCGTTGTACAGGGTCAGGCCGACGAATCCGCCCACGCCGAGGATGGCGAACCCGAACGCGAGGCCAAGAGTTTGGGAAATGGACAATTTCATGGCGTTTACCTTATGCCGACGGGCCCGACTTTCTCAAGACAACCGGAGCCGTAACGTCCACGATGGCGTGGGTAGGGCACGCGGCGATGCAATGTCCACAGTTGGTACACCGAAGGGGATCGATCCTGGCGAGGTTGTTGACCAGGGTGATGGCGGCTTCGGGGCAAGCCTTGGTGCATTTACCGCACCCGATGCACCCGACATCGCAGTTCTTTTTGACCACCGGCCCCTTTTGGGGGCTCTTGCAGTTGACGAGGTAGTTCTTCCCCTTGGGGACCATCGAGATCAACCGCTTGGGGCAGGCCGCAACGCACTTTTCGCAGGCCTTGCAGTTCTGCTCGAAGATTTTCGCCNCCCCATCCACGATCACGATGGCCTGGAACGGACAGGCCGCCGCGCAGTCCCCGAAGCCCAGGCACCCGAAGGCGCAGGCCTTGGGACCAAAGTGGAGGGCGGCCGCAGCGGTGCAACTCTTCATCCCTTCGTAGGCATACTTCTGTCGACTGCAGCCGGCCAGGCCTCCGCAGGCGACCCGGGCCACGAAGGCAGCGGTGTTCGTCACCTCGAGCCCCAGGATGCTCGCCACCTGGGCCCCCACCGTTGAACCTCCCACGGGGCAACCATCGGGCTTCACCCGACCGGCCACCGCTGCCTCGGCGAACGCCTCGCAACCGGTTTGCCCACAGGCTCCGCAGTTCNCCCCGGGAAGGGCAGCCTTCACCCGGGCAATCCGCGGGTCGATGGTGACGGCAAACGCCTGGGCCGAGGCGGCCAGGATGAGACCAAAGGCCAAGCCGACGCCCCCGACGATCAGGGCCGGGGTCAAGATCGCCCCCCAAACCTCGTTCATTGGAACAGCCCCTGGAACCCAAAGAACGACATCGACACCAGGGCCGCGGCAAAAAGGGCACTGGGAATGCCCTTCAGGTTCGCCGGAATCTCGGCCCGGTCCATCCGTTCCCGGACCCCGGAAAACAGGATGAGGGCCAGGGTGAACCCGGCCCCGGCCCCGAAACTGTACAGCACACTCATCCCGAGGTCGTAGTTCTTGGCGGTGTTGAGCAGGGGGACCCCTAGGACGGCGCAGTTGGTGGTGATCAGGGGCAGGTAGATCCCCAGGGCCTTGTACAGGGGAGGGATGAACTTGCGGACCACGGTTTCCACGAACTGCACCAGGGCGGCGATGATCAAGATGTAGGTCATCGTCTGCAGGTACTCCATCTTGTTCGGGACCAGGAGGGNGGTGTTGATGGTCCAGGCCAGCCCGGCCGTGACGACGATGACAAACGTGACGGCGATCCCCATGCCTGCGGCGGTACTGGTCTTTTGGGTGACCCCCAAGAAGGGGCACATCCCCAAGAACTTCGACAGCACCAGGTTTTCTACCAGGATGGCCGTGAGGATGGTGACCACGACTTGTTGAACGATGCTCGCGATCACTTCAACCCTCCCAAGGGATCGGCGCAGCTACCGGTCTCGGGCGAGCACGTCAGGCAGGCCGGGGTTTGGATCCGGCCCCCGGTGGCCTTGTTCATCGCGGTGATGACCAAGCCGAAGGCCAGGAACCCTCCGGGGGGCAACACCATCAGAACCGCCGGGGCCCACAGGTTCTTGGTCAGGACGAGGCCGAACCACGTGCCGTTCCCCAGGACTTCCCGGATGGTGCTGATCGATACCAGCGCCAAGGTGAACCCGAGGCCCATGGCCAGGCCGTCGAGGAACGAGGGGAAGGGCTTGTACTTAGCGGCGAACATTTCGGCCCGGGCCAGGAGGATGCAGTTGGCCACGATCAGGGGAATGTAGATCCCCAGGGCCTTATCGAGTCCCGGCAGGNAGGCCTTCAGCAGGTACATGACCACGGTCACAAACCCGGCAATGATGATGATGTAGCTGGGGATCCGGACTTTTTCGGGGATCACGTTCCTGAGCATCGAGATGGCCAGGTTCGAGAACATCAGCACGGCCGTGGTGGCCAGACCCATCCCCAGGCCATTGCTGGCCGCCGTGGTCACGGCCAACGTGGGACAACAGCCCAAGATCATCTTGAGGGTGGGATTTTCTTTGATCAGCCCGGCCACGACGATGGCCCAGGCCTTGGGGGCGGCCGGGGCCTCCAGAGCGGTACTCATGGAAGAGCTCCTTCGGGGGTGAGTTTTCGCGAGAGCTCCCAGGCTCCCTGGACGGCGCGCCACACGGCGCGACTGGTGATGGTGGCCCCTGTGACCGCATCGATGGTTTCCGGCGGGGCCCCGGGGGCCTTGTTTTTGACCAGAACCAGGTCTGCGGTGGGCTTCAGGTGGTGATACTGGGGCAGATAGGCCTCGGCTCCGTCGAGGACTTTCGTCCCCAGGCCGGGGGTCTCCTTCTGGTCACCGACGTGGATACCGGTGATGGTCCCGGTCTTGTCGATGCCGATGGTCAGGACCACCCCGGAGGCATCGTACCCCCGGGACACGGCAGACACCACGATCCCCGCGAAGGCCCCGTCCTTCTCGCCCCGGTAGAGAGCCCGGATGGTCCGAAGGGGGTCGTCGGTAGCGAACCCCGGGGGAAGCGCCTGGTCCTGGAACTGGTCCGCGTCGGGGAGCACTTCTTGTTTGGCCGCTGCGAGGTCATCGGCGGCCCTTTGGGCGATGATGGGCTTGGTTCCCTGGTACACCAGGGCCAAAACCAAGGTGACCCCCGCACAGATCGCCAACAAGACCACCGCGGGCTTGATGATGTCACCCACGGCGGCCTCCGAAGGGCCGGGGCAGGGNGGCCCGGTCGATCAGCGGGACCACACAGTTCATCAGGATGATGGCGAACGACACGCCTTCGGGGTAGTTGGTGGCCAGTCGAATCACCGAAGTGACCAGCCCCAACCCCAGGGCGAAGATCACCTTGCCCCACCGGCTGATGGGCTGGGTGGCGTAGTCGGTCGCCATGAAGAAGGCTCCCAGGATCAAGCCCCCGGACAAAAGGTGCACCACGAAGTTCCCGGTGAAGAGGCCCTGCTTGCCCCCCAACGCCCAGGTCAGGACCCCCACCGTGGCCAGGTAGATCAGGGGCACGTCGAGCTTGATGACCCGGCGGACCACGAGGTAGGCCGCTCCGATCAGCAGGGCCAGGACAGAGGTTTCGCCCATGCACCCCGCCCGGTCCCCGAGGAAGAGGTGCCAGAGGTCGGGGAGCACGGCCCCCGAGGCTTCGGTCCCCTTCAGAATGGCCAAGGGAGTCGGGCCCGCCACGGCATCCACCGGGGCGGACCAGGCGGTCATGGCCGACGGCCAGGCCAAGAACAGAAACACCCGGGCCCCCATGGCGGGGTTCATGAAGTTCATCCCCAGCCCGCCGAAGAGCTCTTTGACGAACGCGGTGGCCAGGAGGCCCCCCAAAAACGCCAAGGGGAGGGGCACCGACGGCGGAAGGTTCATCCCCAGGAGGATGCCGGTGACCACCGCCGACAGATCCTTCCACCGGTTGTCCCGCTTGAGGATCCACACCCGCATGGCGACCTCGCCGACCAGGGCCCCGGCGACGCTCATCAGGGTCACCAGCCAAACCGAGGCGCCAAACACGCCGGCCGCCATGAGGAGAGCCGGGACCAGGCCCAGGATCACATCGAGCATGATCCGGCGGCTGGTGTCCGGAGCCCTCAGGTGGGGNGAGGAGGNGACGAGGAGGGGTTGGTTCATGGTGCCGCCCCCGGGGTCCCGGCCCTGGCCCGGGCCACCTTGACCTGGGTCTTCCCCAGGCGGATGGCCTGGACGAGGTGGATCTTGGCCGGGCACACGTAGCTGCAGCTCCCACACTCGATGCAGGCCGCGACGGCCAGGGTTTCCAGACGGGCGGTGTCGGCCCTGAGGGCCGACCGGTGAAGCTCCAGGGGCACCAACCCCATGGGGCACGCCGTCACACACCGCCCGCACCGCAGGCACGCCGTCGCCGGGGGAAGCTCGCCCTCGTCCCCATCGAACGCCAAGAGGGCGTTGGTCTGTTTCACCACGCTGGTCTCGAGGGAGTGCTGGGCGATCCCCATCATGGGGCCCCCCATGATGACCTTCTTCGGATCCCGATGAAAGCCGCCGACGAACGCAAACACATCGGCCAGGGGAGNGCCAATGAACACTTCCACGTTCTTCGGAGTCTTGACGCACGGCCCGGCCACCGTGACCCGCTTCTTGATCAAGGGCACCCCAGTCTTCATGTACTGGGCCACAAACGCCACCGAAGCCACGTTCATGACGATGACGCCCACGTCGGCGGGCAACGCACCGATGGGAACGGTACGGCGGGTGGTGGCCCAGATCAGCATCTTCTCGGCGCCCTGGGGGTACCGGGTGGGGAGGCAGACCACCCGGATGGCCGGGTCGGATCCGCAGAGGGTCTTGAGCTTGGCGATGGCCTCGGGTTTGTTGTCCTCGATGCCGATGAGGCACCGGGGAATCTTCAGATGTGCTAGAACCAGACGAATCCCCTCCAGGACCTGGGGGCCATTCTCGAGGATTTCCCGGTAGTCGCTGGTGATGTAGGGCTCACACTCGGCGGCATTGATGACGAGGGTGTCGATGGTGGTCCCCGGGGGGGGAGCCAGTTTTACGTGGGTGGGGAACCCTGCGCCTCCCAAACCCACCAAGCCGCTGGCCCTGACCGCCTCGAGGAACTGGGCCGGGGTGTGGACCTCCGGCGGCTTCCGGTCGGGGTCAGCATCCTGACGGCCGTCGGTCTTGATCTCGACGCTGGTCACTTGGATGCCCCCGGCCCAGAGCATGAAGTCAACGGCGGTGACCTCTCCGGAAACCGACGAATGGATGGGCACCGAGAGGGCCTTGTCGCTGTCCCCGAGCACCTGGCCCACCTTGACCAAATCACCCTTTTTCACCCGGGGTTCGGCGATGGCACCGATGTGTTGGAGCAGGGGGATGACCACCCGAGGGGGAGGGGGCATCACCGCCGTAGGGCCTTCGGCTGTCTCTCGGTGGGCCACGAGGGCTCCTCCCCGAAAGAACCGTTTGCTAAACATAGTCACCTCAAGGGAACAGGGTGACGGTATCTTAGCATTCTATTGTGCCTGTGGGAACAATAAATTGAAGGTAAGTGATGAAACTACGAGGCGAGGTCGGCTCGGAACCGAGCCACCATGCTCTTCAGGTCACTGGGCTTGATCAGAACGTGATCCGGGGTCAGTCCGCAGGCCACCAGGGACTCCGAAGGGACGTAGGTGCTGTCCCCCGAGTGGACGTAGAGCAGGCAGAGGGGATGGGCTTGGTGAAATTCTTCCAAGTAGGCGTCNCCCCTCCGGTCCGGGAGGCTCAGGTCGGTGAGGAGGATGGCCGGTTGCTGTCCCCCGGCGGCCATCAGGGCGTCCTTCGCGGTGGCCACGGCGGTGACGGAGAAGCCGCAGGCTTCAAAGTACTCTCCCAGGGCTTCCCGGAGATCGGGCTCATCCTCGACGAGGAGGAGGGAAACGTTCCTATCCATGATGAAAGAAGTCTAGGGGACCCGGGGAGGGCTTTCAACGCAAAACAATAGTCAGATCGAGGCCGCCGTTGGGAAAGGTGTGGACAGTTTTCCACTCGGTCCCGGTGGCCCGGAGGAAGCCAGGGTCTGCGCACAGCCAAGCGCACCGCAGGTGGGGCTGGTCCACCTTGCGACCCAACACCGCATACAGGTCCCTCAGGTCTCGACCCTCGGAAATCCTGACCCCGAAAGGAGGGTTGGTGACGACCCACCCCTGGTCGGGGAACGTGGCATCGCTGAGGGCCTTCCGCTCAAACTGCACGTCGTCCGACACCCCTGCCCGCCGGGCGTTGGCCTGGGCGGCGGCGATGGCTCCCTCGTCTCGGTCCGAGCCCCTCAGGGTGAGGGGAGCCCGGGACAAGACCTTGCTCCGGAGGCTAGCCACGGTTTTGGCCCATTCGTCGGGGTCGAAGGCCGCCCACCGCTGAAAGGCGTAGGTTCGAGGGGTCAAGGTGGGGTTGGCCATCCCCGGAGGAATCTTCCGGGCCGCCAAGGCCGCTTCGATGACAATGGTCCCCGACCCACAGAACGGGTCCACCAGGTCGGCCACCGGGGCCTTGTACCGGGTGGCCGCCCCCCGGCCGAGTCCCTCGTTCACGGCGGGGATCCATTCCGAAGCGTGGAGGAGGGTGGCCGCCACGGTTTCCCTGAGGGGGGCCTTGGCGATTTCCTGGCGGTACCCCCGGCGGTGCAGGTGCTCCCCCGACCCGTCGGCACTGACGGTGAACCGATCCCGCCATCCTCGGACCACGAAGATCTGGGCGTCCCCGTCGGCGGCCCCGGGGAACCATTCCCCGCCGGTGGCCGCCGAGATCCAGCCGGCCATCCTCTCGGCAATGGCGTCTTCATGGTAGAGGCGACACTTGGCACAGCTGACCTTGAGCTTAAACGGTTGCTTCGGGGCCAGGAACCGCCGCCAAGGGAGGNCGGCGGCCTCCCGTTCCAGATCGGCGAAGGTCAGGGGTTCGAACTCTTTGATCCGGACGAGGATCCGGCCCGCCGTCCTGAGCATCAGGTGGGCCCGGTAGAACTCTCGCCAGGTCCCTTTCCAAAAAAAACCGCCGTCTTCGGTCATAGGATGGACCCCGAGGGTCCACAGTTCCCGTTGAAGGACGGTTTCGAGTCCGGGAACCGCGGGCGTAAAGAACGGGAAGGTCTCGGATGCCAAGGGGGAAGCGGGGGCCATTCCCGGATTCTAACACAAATTCATCGGGCCCTCATCGGAACAACATCCCCACACCCAATACTGCCGGGCTACCGAGGGGGCGCATGGATCGATTCTGGACCGATACGGTGGAACGGCTGACCTTTGCGTTTCAACCCATTGTTTCGTGCGAGGATGAGAGCCTCGTGGCCGTGGAGGCCCTGTTGCGGGGGTTCCGGGAGGCCGGGTTCCGGGCCATCAAGGACGTCTTTGACCTGGCGGCCACCGATCGTCAACTGGTGGAGTTTGAGTCCGCCCTCAGGGAAAAGGCCCTGCAGTTGTTCTCTCTGTTGCCCGTGGCGCCGGAGGTGCGTCTGTTCTCGAATGTCGACAACCGGGTCTTTTCCCAACCGGGGTGGTCTAAGGCGTCTCTCCGGGGGGTGTTGGAGCGCACCGGGGTACCCTTGGATCGGTTGGTCTTGGAGATCAGCGAGCAGTTCCCGTATTTTCCCGACGACGACGATTCCTTTGCGGTGGACTACGCCCTCGACGACTTCGGTACGGGGTACGCGGGGTTGCAGACCCTGGTCCGGGTGAAACCTGCCTACGTCAAAATCGACCGCTTCTTCGTCACGGGGATCGACGAGGATGCCCACAAACAGAACGTGTACCAAGGCATGGTGGACCTCGGGCATCGCATCGGGGCCCTGGTCATCGCCGAGGGTGTCGAAACGGCCGCCGAGCGGGAGTACTGCCTCGCCAGCGGCGCCGACTTGATCCAAGGCTTCGCCCTCGGTCGTCCGCTCCTGGCCGGCGAACCGATGGGGCCCCTGAATTCCTCCCGGCAAGGATTGCTCTTTACGTCTCCTCGCCACTAATCTAAGGAGATGGAAACCCGAAATTCGTTGCTGGCACGCCCCGTGTCCGAGTTCCTCCACCACGACTTCACCGCCTTGCCCGAGGATTGGACCTGTGAACGTGCCCTGGACGAAATTCGGCGGACCGGCGATGACCACAAGGTTTCGTACTTTTACACCGTGGACGACGACGACAGACTGCGGGGGGTCATCCCGGTGCGACGGTTGCTGACGGCCCCCTTGGACCGCCTCTTGGGAGACATGGCCGTCCGCTCCTTGGTCACTGTCACCGATCAAATGACCCTGGCCGAGGCTGCCCAGAAGTTTCAAAACCACAAGTTCCTGTCCCTCCCCGTGGTTCGGAGCGACGGGTCCGTGGCCGGGGTCATCGACCTGGACGCCCTGGCCGGGGAGTCGGTGGACCACTCGAACAAGGCCGTGGTGGAAGAACTGTTCCAGACCATCGGGGTGCGCCTCGAGGCCCTGACCAGTGGTTCCCTGAAAGCCGTCTGGTGGACTCGGTTCCCGTGGTTGTTGTCGACGGTGGCCAGCGGGTTCCTGTGCGCCTGGCTTTCGAGCCGGTTCGCGGCCACCCTCGAAAAGAATATCCTGCTGTCTTTTTTTATTGCTCTCGTCCTGGCCCTGGGGGAAAGCGTGGCCATTCAATCGACGACCCTGAGCTTCCAGGAGATGCATAAACCCGTGAAGGAACGGCGGCCTCGCCCCCGGTTGCTCCTCCGGGAGATCGTCATGGCCCTGGCCTTGGGCCTGCCCATCGGGCTGGCGGTGGGGGGCCTCGCCTTCCTTCTGGAGCCCCGGGTGGAAACCAGTCTGGTGGTGGGTTCGAGCATCGTGCTCGCCATCCTGGACGCCTGCCTTCTGGGCCTCATGTTGCCCTGGATCCTGAAGTTGTTCAAAGTGGAGCCCAAGGTCGCCGGTGGGCCCCTGGTCCTGGCCCTCACCGACGTCGCCACCGTCCTGGTGTATTTGGCCATGGCCACCGCCTGGCTATGATATTCTAGTGACCGGAGGAAATTATGGAGAAATGCCCCTGCGGTTCGGGTCTGGCCTACAGCGCCTGTTGCGAGCCCTTCATCACGGGAAGTAAGGACGCCCCCACGGCTGAGGCCCTCATGCGGGCCCGGTACACGTCGTACGCCAAGGGTGAGATCGACTTCATCGAACGGACCCACGAGCGGGATGACCGCGACGAGGTGTCTGTGGAAGAGACGCGGAAGTGGAGTCAAGAATCCACCTGGCTGGGCCTGAAGATCGTCCGAACCGAAAAGGGNGGGCTCAACGACGATACCGGTGTGGTGGACTTTGTGGCCACCTACTCGAGCCGTGGCCTGAAGGAAGACTACCACGAAGTGGGAGAGTTCAAGAAAGTCAACGGCCAGTGGTTCTACGACAAGGGAACGGTGGTCCCCACCCAAATTGTCCGGGAGCAGCCCAAGGTGGGCCGAAACGACCCCTGCCCCTGTGGAAGTGGAAAGAAATACAAAGTCTGTCACGGAAAATAACCCCGGGGACAATCGCCGACGAAGGAGTGACTCGATGCGTGTAACAAGGCGTGAAGCGGGGGTGCTGTTGCACCCTACCAGCTTACCCGGACCCCATGGGGTCGGGGAATTGGGGCCCGAAGCCTATCGATTCGTGGACTTCCTTTCGTCGGCGGGCCAACGCCTTTGGCAGGTGTTGCCCCTGGGACCGACGGGGTATGGGGACTCTCCGTACGCCAGTTTTTCTACCTTCGCAGGCAACCCTCTGCTGGTGAGTTTAGACATCCTGGTGGACCAGGGCCTCCTGACCCCCGCTGACCTCGGGGGGCACCCGGTCTTTGACCCCGAGAGGATCGATTACGGCACGGTCCAGACCTGGAAGTTTGGCTTGCTCGACAAGGCGGCCCGGCGGTTCCTTAAATCCGCCCCCGCCGACCGGGAGGCCGCCTACCAGGCCTTCTGCCGGGCCGAAGCCAGGTGGCTCGACGACTTCGCCCTCTTTGTGGCGGTGAAAGAAGACTATCAAAAGAAGGCCGACGCTGCCGGTTTGACGGGAAAGATGTGGTCCAACTATTGGGACGTGGGGATTCGACTGCGGCAGCCTGCCGCCGTGGCTGCCTGGAAGACCAAGCTCAAGGAAAAGATCGAGGTTAAGAAGGTTCTGCAGTTCTGGTTTTTTGACCAGTGGACGGCCTTGAAAGCCTACGCCAACGCCCGGGACATCCGGATCATCGGGGACATCCCCATCTTTGTCGCCGCCGATTCCGTCGACGTGTGGGCCCACCGCCCCCTGTTTCAGCTCGATCCCGAGGGCCAGCCCCTGGTGGTGGCGGGGGTTCCCCCGGACTACTTTTCGGCCACCGGCCAGCTCTGGGGCAATCCTCTTTACAACTGGACGGCCATGAAGGCCGAGGGCTTTGAGTGGTGGATCCAACGCATCCAGGCGACGCTGAAACTGGTGGACATCATCCGGGTGGACCACTTCCGGGGGTTCGAAGCCTACTGGGAGATCCCCTTTGGCGCTCCGAACGCCATCCACGGCCGGTGGGTCTCCGCCCCGGGACGGGCTCTGTTCCAGGCGATCCAGGATCGCTTAGGCGACCTGCCCCTCCTGGCCGAGGACCTGGGGCTCATCACCCCCGAGGTGGAAGCCCTCCGGGATGACTTCGGGTTCCCGGGGATGAAGATCTTGCAGTTCGCCTTTGATTCCGGGGAAGAGACCGGAGCTTCGGGGGACAATCACTTTTTGCCCCACAATTACGGCTCCAACTGCGTGGTGTACACCGGGAGTCACGACAACGATACGATGCGAGGGTGGTTTGAGGCGGCCCAACCCCGGGACCAAGCCTACGCCCTCGCCTACGTCGACGGTCACCGGGACGACGTGGCCTGGGGCTTCATCCGGGCGGCCCTGGGGTCGACGGCTCGGTACGCCGTGATACCGGCCCAGGACCTGCTCAACTTACCGAGCTCGGCCCGGATGAACACCCCCTCGACCCTGGGGGGCAACTGGGCTTGGCGACTGACATCCGGCCAACTCAACTCGACCGTCGCCCAGCGCTTGGGCGACTTGACCCGGCTCTTTGGACGTTGACATGGGATTCCAAACGCTCTCCTTGATTCGCCATGGGAAGGCCGAGGCCTCCCATCCCCAGGGTGATCGGTACCGACCGTTGTCGGCCGAAGGGGTGGCCCGGATCACCTCGATGGCCCCGCTGGCCAGGGGGAAGGGGTTTTGTCCCGACCTCGTGGTGTCCTCGCCCTACGTCCGGGCCCTCCAGACCCGGGATCTGTTCGTGGCCGAGGGACTGGCCGAGCGGGTCATCAGCGACGAGTTCTCCCCGGATGCCGACCCCCGGGATGGGTTTGAGGAGCTGCGAGTCTGGGAATCCCAAGGCTTTTCCAACGTCGCGGTGTTCAGCCACAACCCGTTGGTTTCGGCCTTGGCCGAACTGCTGTTGGCCCCGAGCGAAGGAGCCCCCCCGGAGTTTCATACCCCGACCATCCTGGTCATCGCCTTCGACACCGGACTGCACCTGCGGGCGGGCCGAACCCTCTGGGTTCTGCATCCATGACCCCCGCCGCCCTGGGGCGGGTGCGAGAATGGTTCCGGTCGGCCGCCCGGGCGTACCCTTGGTCCGAGACCCAGGATCCGTACGCGATTTGGATCAGCGAGATCATGCTACAGCAGACGGTGGTCACAGCGGCGGTGGCCCCCTACCGGGCGTGGATGGCCCGGTGGCCTGACCTGAAGTCCCTGGCCGAGGCCGACGTCGAGGCCGTCCTCCGGGCGTGGGAGGGTCTGGGGNACGCCAGTCGGGCCAAGAACCTCCATCGGGCGGCCCGGATCTTGGTGGACCAGGGGGCTACGACCCTCCCGAACTCTGAGCAGGCCCTGAGGGCCCTGCCGGGAATTGGGGACTACACGGCGGCGGCTTTGTTGAGCTTTGCGTTTCACCAGCCCGCCCTGACCTTGGATGCGAACCTGAAGAGGGTCTTTCAACGCCTCGATGGGGATCCTGAATGGNCCCCCGCCGTCGAGGCTCGGTGGCGCCACCGCTGGGAAGCTCTCGTGGACGGGCCCACCAGTCGCGAGGCCAACCAGGCGATCATGCAGTTAGGCCAGCAGCTGTGCCGATCCCAGGCTCCGGCCTGCCCGGTGTGCCCTCTGGCGGAGGACTGTCGGGCCCATCAGCAAGGGTCCACGGCCCAGATCCCTGCCCCCAAGGTTCGCCAGGTCGAGCAGAAGCAGACCACCGTGGTCTTGTGGCGCCGAAGCCAGGGGGAGTTATGGTGGTTGGCCCGACCGGACTCGGGCCGGTTTTCGCACCTGTGGCTGGCTCCCCCCCTGGACGACGCTGAGATCCGAGGCTTCGACCCGAGGGCCCGGCCCCTGGGGCTCCGGGTTCACACCTACACCCGGTACCGGGATCAAGTGCGCCCTTGGGTGGCAGACTGGCCGGAACCGGGGAATCCGCCCCTTCCGTTGGGGNGGTCTGGTCGTTGGGTGACTCCGGGGGAAGCCCGGTCCTTGGGGATGGTGAGCGTGTACCGAAAGATTTGGAACGAGGCGACGGAGCTTACATTGCTGTAGTGCCTGAACAGGAATGTCGTGGTGAGGGTGAGGGCGAAGCCAAGGGCATTGCCTTGCAAATGTCTACAATAGATGTACTTAGGGTGTAATCGGCAAATTGGCACGGTTCTTGTTGAGGAAGGTATGGAGGTTCCCCAATGCCCACTTCCGTTCTCCAAGCGCCCCGGCGCCGATTTCGTGCTGGTCCCTTGCCCCTGTCGGTGAGCGATGCGGAGTTGCGCCAGATCGGCCTGTACTTCGATCGGTTTGCCATCACCTTTGGTTTGTACAAGAACGCCCGGTATCAGGATCGAATTTTCCCGTTTGGGCTCATTCCCCGGGTGTTCGAAAAGAGTGAGTTTCGGCGCTTGGAACAGGGGCTTGTCCAGCGGGNCACGGCCCTGAACCTGTTCCTGGCAGACCTCTACGGCCCCCAAAAGGTCATCAAGGACGGCATTGTTCCCTGGGAGTTCGTCCAGGCCTCTTCGGGCTACTTGGCGGCTTGCCAGGGGGNGAAACCTGCGGGGGGCCTCTACTCCCACATCTCGGGGATCGACTTGGTCCAGGCCAATTCGGGGGAATGGGTGGTCCTTGAAGACAACCTCCGGGTCCCTTCGGGGGCCTCGTACCCTCTGATCGCCCGGCAGGCGTACGGCTCGGTATGCCCCACGGAGTTCCCTTCGGCCGCCGTTCAGGACAATCAGAATTACCCCCAGATGCTGCTGTCGGCCATGAATCACGTGAACACCGGGGGGATCAACGTTCTGCTCTCCCCGGGCCGGTACAACTCGGCGTTCTTTGAACACGCCTACCTTGCCGAGAGGATGGGAATTCCCCTGGTCTTCGGGGACGAGCTTTCGTGCCGGGACGGCAAGGTCTACTACCAGGGCCTCTCTGCCCCCATCCGCGTGGGGGCCATCTACCGCCGGATCAGCGACGAGTACCTCGACCCCCTGGCGTTTGAGCCCGACAGTCTCATCGGGGTCCCGGGACTGTTCGACGCCTACCGCCGGGGGACGGTGGCGGTCCTCAACGGCTTCGGCAACGGGGTCGCCGACGACAAGGGGCTCTATTACTTCGTCCCCAAGCTCGTGAAGTACTACCTGGACCAGGACCCCATTTTGTCGAACGCCCCCACGTACCTGCCCCACTATCCCCAGGACCGGGCCTACGTCCTGGAAAACCTGGGCAAGTTGGTGATCAAGGATGTGGCCGAGGCCGGGGGCTACGGGGTGATGTTTGGGTCCCGCCTGTCCCGGGCGAAGCGAGAAGAACTGCGGGATCTCATCGTCCGGGAGCCTCGGCGGTGGATCGCCCAAGAGGTGGTGGACTTCCGGGACCTCGATGTGTTCCAGGAAGGGAAGATCGTCCCCCGGAAGGCCGACTTCCGGGCGTACGTGGTGGCTGGGGCGTCGGTGGAGGTCTGGAAGTGCGGGCTCACCCGGTACGCCATGGAGGCCGGTTCCATGATCGTCAACTCCTCCCAGGGTGGCGGGTTCAAGGACACCTGGGTGATGAAATGNCCTCGCCCCTGTCCCCTGCCAAGGCCGACCGACTCTACTGGTTGGGGCGGTACGTGCAAAGGGCCCTCTTGGGCTCCCCCACGGACCCCCATCTCAAGGACGCCTCGGTGCCGGGGTCCCTGGCCTTCAACGTGACAAGGGCCTACGAGAACGGTTTTCTCCTCCGGGACATCCTGGACAACGATGTGTTCTCGTACCTCAGGATGGCCACCACCAAGGTCGAAGTCCTCATGCCGGGGGACTATTTGGGGGTCCGGGAAATTCGGGACCACCTGTACGCGTTCTGGGGGATTTTGGAAGAGGCGTTGGGGCCTTCTGGGCAGGCCTTTTGCCGGTGGGGCCGGTTCCTCGAATTGGCCGAGGAGCGAACNCCCCTGGGTCAGCCCGTGGACGACGCCAGTTGGGCCCCCTTGGTCTGGAGTTGGTCCCTCCTGGGCCTCGGGGAGCCCGGCCGAACCGTCCCCGAAGTGGAGGACTGGTTCGGCCGGTGTTTTGGTAGCTAGGAGCCTGAACTATTTCGACGCCGTGGGGACAACGTCGGCCCGGACGAGTTCCACACCGGGGAACTTCTTCTGGAAGTCCGTCACGGCTTGGTCGTACTCGTCGAGGNGCTTGACGCCCGTCACCTCCAGGTAGCGATTCCGGGTGAACGAGAAGGTGCCAATATAGATGGCCTTCGCACCGTCGGGCACCTGGATGGTATACGCGGCCGGGAAGTACGCCTCGGTAACCCTGAGGCCAACCATGAACCCCACGAGGTAAAGTTCCTTGGCCTGGGGCGCCGCCATCAGCATGGTTTCGTTGTTCAACGTGTAATCGAGGGTGGACTTGGTGTTGATCAACTGCGTGGTCGTATCCCCATTCTGGGCCATCACATGGTCGGTCAAATCCTTCTGGGCCAGGTCCTTCGAGGGGGTCAGGTACACCCAATACTCGATGTCATTTTTGGTGGTGATCGCCGAGTCAGGGAGGATGTTGGGATTGGCATCACTTTGGGCAGTGACCGCCGACTCGAGCCCTGGGGTGATCTGCAATTTGGCCACGACGACGATCTGGTCGTGTTTCAAACTGGTGGGCGTCACCGAGTGGCTGGGGAACGACCCGCAGGAGGCCACCAGGATGCCGGNGGCCACCATCAGCAGTGAGGGAAGTTTCATCACGAGAGCTCCTTGATTCGTTGGTCCACAAGGGCCTTCCAGGTGGGCCTAAAGAGGAAATTCCCTGCAAGTTTTTTCAAAAGCTGCAGTTCATGGGCCTTGCCGACCGGGTGCATCCTGTCGGTGTCGTTGTATTCGAAGTCACCCAAGTACAAGATTCCTGGCTTTTCGACGGTGAAGGCAAACCCGTCGTTGCCCTGCCACCCTAGCCGGTACATGGTTTGGGTGTTGGCTTCGGCGGCCACGAAGGTGTCAATCCGGTAAGTTCGTCCCACCTTGAGGTTGCCCATGTAGAACAGCTCTCCGTCCTTGCCCATCGAATAGCCATTGCTGATCCAGGGGTCAATGGTCATCAGGTAGACGACGTTCGGACCCGGGTCGAGGACCAGGAACCGGGGGAACTTCATGGAGAGGATGACGAGGGCTTCGTCTTTTCCCGCGGGTTCTACCACTCCCGCATCGTCAGCCCAAAGGCCCGATGCGAGGATGGCGAAAACAACAATGAGTAGCTTCTTCACAATATCCTCCTATTGCAACGATGTTGACTTGAAGTAAATCGAAACCGGAATGGATTTGAGCCCGGAAAGGCCGAACGCGTACCAACGGACGCCGACGTCAGCTCCCAAGGCCCAGTACTCATCGGGGGACCATTCCAAACCGATCCGAGGCGCCAGGGCCCCGGCCAGCAGCAAGGAGTTGAACACTGCGTTGCTCCCGCCGTTGGAGGACGCAGCGGTACCAATGCTGCTCTGGAAGAGGGGGAAGGCGAACACGAGGTCGGCATCGACGACGCCGTAGGGGGCGATATAGCCACCGCCAGGGAACCGCACCGTGTAGAAGTACCCAACTCCCGTTCCGGCTTCGATGAAATTGTAGGTATTCACCGGGGGCGAGGAAGCGTAGTCGTTCTTTCCGGGGGAGTCCTGGATGAACCCGAAGTGGGCGTTGGCGAACGTGGGGCCGAGGAACCTAAAGTCGTTCCGGAACTCAATGCCCAGGCCCAGGGACGAACTCCAGGAGTTGTTCGTGGGATCCACCCCGGTGAGCACCAACGAGGTGCCCACGGGAATGCTGGTCCCCGCCGCCGGGGTGTCGTTGGCCTTGGCCACCGGGGCTGCGGTCCCCGGCCATTGAACCTTGGCAATCTTCCATTGGCCGCCTTCTTGGACCCACGTGACCAGGACCTTGTCCTTACCGAGGGTGAAGGTGCCCACCGGGGCTGCGGGAGCGGTCCGGTCGGTATCGACATAGGTCAGGGCATCGGAAGCTCCCCGGACCTTCTGCCAAAGCTGGTAGGAAAGGAACTGGCTGAGGGCATCCAGGGGNGAATCGAAGAAGCGCCCGTACCACAGGGATCGGTCCTTGGTGGTCATGGTCCGGGCCGCCTTTTGGAACTCGTCCCAGCCCTCGGCCGAGGCGTAGTGGTAGGACACAAAGGTTCGAAAGCCAAACTTGTCCCAATCGGTCGCATTCAAGAACTTCGCCAGGGTCGCCGACGAGTCGTTGAGCTGGGCTTGTCCGACTTCGGAATACCGTTTGAGGGCCTCGAGAATCTTGGAGGAGGGCACCGAGAAGAAGGTGTTGTTCCGGTTCGACACCGAGTACGAGTTGATCCCCAGGACACCCAAGGACGCCAGTTTCGTGGGATCACCCAACAGCAGAGGGCCCCCGGAGTTGCCCGGGTCGATGGACGCCGAGTGTTGATAAAACACGGCGTCCTTTTCGTTCCCCAGTTCGGGGAGAGAGACGGAGGCGTTGGTCACCGTGCCCTTGGCCAGTTGCCACTCGGGTCGGCCGGCCAACCCAGGGAAGCCCGCAGACCAAACGTCGGTCCCTTCGGTCACAGCTTTCGCCAGAGGAAGGAACGCCGTCGTTCCCTTGGGCACCCCAATGAAGGCGAGATCCACCAGGGGATCGGTGTACAACACGGGGCAGTCTGGCCACACGGTTTCGGTGCCATCGACGGCCCGGAAACTCACATCGACGGTCTCGCAGAACGATGCAACGTGGCGGTTGGTCACCAGGATCACGTTCCCCTTGAGGTCCTGGATGAGGNCCCCCGACCCATGACCACCCTTGGCCCAACTTTGGAAATATTCGGCCAGGTCCTTGTAGCCCTGGTCCTCAAAGGAGGCCGCAATCTTGTTAAAGCCAGCCCGGGCCTCATCGGAAATCTTGGGTTTGACCAAGGCCACCACGGACCGAAGGCTCTGCCCGTACCCCACGGCTCCCCCAACGACAAACAACGCAAGCAAAAGAACAACACGAACCGACTTCATGGAAGCTCCTTAGGATTCGACGGAGCTTAGTATTTTTCTCGAAAGATCGTCAACATGATTTACGATTTAGAGTTGGTTAGGTGCGAAACTTGATGGGCTTCCCTCCCTTGCCCTGACGCCCGGGACCCGGTATTCTGGCCCGAAGGTTTTGGTGGGTTCCGCCCCNCCCGGGGGAGCATTGGCATGAGTTTGAATTGTGGAATCGTGGGTCTGCCCAACGTGGGAAAGTCGACCATCTTCTCGGCGTTGACCCGGAGCGAGGCCTTGATTGCGAATTACGCCTTCGCCACCATCGACCCCAACGTGGGCATTGTCGACGTTCCCGATCCCCGGCTCAAGAAGATCGCCGAGTACATTCCCCCCCAAAAGCTGGTGCCGGCTTCGGTGGAGATCGTCGACATCGCAGGCCTGGTCAAAGGGGCGAGTCAGGGCAAGGGCCGAGGCAACCAGTTCCTGGCCAACATCCGTAGCGTCGACGCCATTTTGCACGTGGTCCGCTGTTTTGAAAATGCCGACATCGAGCACGTAGAGAACCGGGTCGACCCCCTCGACGACCGGGAGATCATCAACCTGGAGCTGGCTCTGGCCGACCTGGACTCGGTGACCAAGAGAATCCCCAAGGTGGAGAAGTTGGCCCGGGCCCAGGACAAGGATGCCAAGGCCCAGCTCGACGTCCTCGAAAAGCTGAGGGTGCACCTGGACGCGGGCAAACCCGCCCGGGGCCTGGGTCTATCGGCCGACGAGAAGGCCCTGGTCCGGGACCTCTTCCTGATCACCTTAAAGCCCATGATCTACGTAGCGAATGTCGACGAAGCCGGTCTCAAGACCGAACCCCCCACCGTGGGAGCCCTGCGCAAGGTTGCCGCCGAGGAAGGGGCCGAGACCCTGGTGCTCTGCGGCAAGCTCGAGGCCGACATTGCCGCCCTCGATACCGAAGAGGACCGTGCGATGTTCCTCGAAGAGTCCGGACTCGCCGAATCCGGACTGGACCGGCTGGTCCATGCGGCCTACCGAACCCTGGGCCTGCGCACCTACTTCACCGCCGGGGAAACCGAAGTGCGGGCCTGGACGTTCCACGAAGGGGACCGGGCTCCCCAGGCCGCCGGGGTCATCCACAGCGACTTCGAAAAGGGCTTCATCAAGGCTGAGGTGTACCACTTCGACGACTTGATGGAGTTCCATTCCGAGGCTGAGATTCGCCTGAAAGGGAAGTTGCGGATCGAGGGCAAGGAGTATGTGGTTAATGACGGCGACATCATGCACTTCCGTTTCAACATCTGAACCCGGCGATCTCTCCGGGCTGGCGTCACCTCGGAAGGCTGCGGTGCTCGACGTACTAGTGTACGTCTGTGCTCCTCGCTCTTCCTCGGTTTAGCCAGCCCGAAGATCTCGCCGGGTTCACCTGTAAGGGGGGCGGTGCGTGGGCGACTTCGCTGCGCTGGTCGAGGGGCAACGGCGCGTTGCTGGTTGCGCAGGGTGTTGGGGGCCGACGGCGCTTCGCTGGTCGGGGCGGTACGTGGGCGACTTCGCTGCGCTGGTCGGGGGGCAGAGGGGGCAACGGCGCGTTGCTGGTTGCGCGGCGTGTTGGGGGCCGACGGCGCTTCGCTGGTCGGGGCGGT
>JGI26470J50227_1000185_pt1 | contig 28474 bp, 35 predicted proteins | sample FreactTroBogLake_FD_50227 | JGI IMG/M metagenome (IMG submission 50227)
ATCTTTCTAAATAATTTTTAGTATACCAATATCCTGGTTTAGATTCAGATATAAATTTGAATCCAATATTAATATATAAATTCTGATTAGGATTACTCCATCTAAGATCAGCAAATGAAAATATATGTTCTGGTTTATAATTTTTGATAAAATATTTTAATAGTTTAGAAGCACCACCAACAACATTAGTATTTAATTTATTACAAAATCTAATTAATTCATATGAATTTTTATTGTAGTTTTTGTTTTTATTTCCCATAGCTATTCGAGGAGAACCAAAAGTCATTACAGATATTAATTCTTCATTATAATATAAACCTAAATAAATTTGACTTTTATCGTTTCCTTGTATATGATTATTATTTAAAAATATTTTTTTAGTTTTAGAGTTTATTTGTTTTATATTACATTTTCTACCATAAATTTTATTAGGAGTTTTTTGAAATATATTTAATAACCTAGATTTTACTATTTCTGTTTTATTCAACCATTCATCAGAGAATATATGAATCAAATGAATTCCAATATCTTGACACATTTTAGTTTTATTTATATGATATTCTTTATGTTTTCCCATTTTTTCAGAATGCCAATATAATCCATTATATTCTATAGCTAAATTAAGTTCTTCAATGTAAATATCTATTTCATAAGGTTTTATTAGATTTCGTATATTAAATTTAGCATTTGGAAAGTATTGTAATATGAAATTTCTAAGATTTATTTCTTCTTGTGAAACTTCTAAATGAGATGGAGGATTACAACATTGGCAATTAGGAATTTTAAATTTTTGTTTCCATTCATTTAAACATTTTAAACATTTAAATTTAAAATAATTAGAAGGTTTACTAGAAGTATATATTTCTTCAGGATTAGTTAAAGTTATATTATAATCTGATTCTATTTTTTGTATGTATGTTATTTTATCTTTTTGTCTACTTTTTTCTAATACTTCAGGAGAATGCATTTTTTGATATCCTAATTCATCTATTTCTTTTTGAGCTCGTTTAGTACTAGCTTGTTTAATTAAATCTTTAGTATACTCATTATGAGTATTAAATCCAGGAACTATCCAATCCCAATGACCTTTAATATATTTTCTAAAATAACCTTCTATTGAATTACCTTTATTATTTATAACATTATTAGCTAATAAAAATTGAGTTGGTTGTCCGCAACCACAAGCACAAATAGGATGAATTCCATTAAATTCAAATTTTACAATATAATCTTCTTGAGATATTTCTGGATGATGTTTAGTTAAATGATACATTAGTTGTCTATTATGCATCATAGATTTGTTACAAATTTTACATTTATATTGAGAATTATTTTTTAAATTATTTTGATTAATTTTTTTAGGAATAAATTCCCCATATTTTTTTACATAATCTTGTGTTTTTATTTTATGTTCCCATCTAAGATGCATAGCCATTGAACGGGGTGTTTGATTAGTATTACATATTTGGCAGATTATGTTAGTCATATGATAATGATTGATTATTATTATTCTCATATAAATATACGAAAAAAGAATAGGATGAACAATTAAGTTCATCCTATCTTTTATTTTATGTTAACTAATATTAGATAGTATCTAAACCAGAAACATAAACTTTTCCGAAGTAATCCGGACGAATCATTTTCTTAGCGTAACGAGTCATCAAACCTTTACGTGGAGTGAAGGTATTTGGATCGTATAACAAAGGAGTCATGATAAGAGGTACATATGGAGCAAATACAGCACCACACTCAAGGAATTGAGCACCTTTATAACCCATTAATATAATGTTTTCAGTCATATAAGGATTTTTGTACACTTTATAACGGCTGTTTAATGAACCAACTTTCTGAATACCGAAATTGAATTCAAATTTTTCACCATCACCATCAGAAGCAAATCCAGGGATTGATTCTAAGATAGTAGCAACAGTTGGAGATGTAACTAAGAAGTTAGCACCACCACGTAAGCTTAACTGGTGAATTTTGTTTGAAACTTTCTGTAATTTGGTACCCAAAGTTTGGAACCAACCACCTTGGCTATTGTAGAAACCAGAAGTTGAAGCAACGAAACCAGAAGCAGCAGAGCTATATACCTGGTTGTTGTTTGCGTTCCAGTAATCAACAGTATAAGCATTTTGGATCAACATATCTAAGATTTCGAGGTCAATTTCCATTGAAATATACTGAGATAAAATACCAGTTAACTCAGCTTCAGCGTCTACACTATGGTAAGCGTTTAAGTCTTGAGCAAACTCGGGAGTCCATTGTGCCTTTAATTTACGAGTTTTCGCAACAATAGCTTCAGATTTTAACTGAATGTTAATTTCTGGGATCGAGATTGGAGAGTTTGGAACTGGAGTGTTACCACCTGCGTTCTGAACGCCACCAAAAGTGTCTTCGAAATCACCACGATCTTGTGGAGAAGGCTGTAAGGTATAGTTCAAAATAGCTGAACCAGAACCAACAGCAACTACTGGAGTATCAGGAGTGATAAATACTAAGGTATTACCACTAATTTTGGTAAACTGTTGAGCGATACCTTGAGGATTAATACCTGAACCAGAAGCTACGAATGAACGAATAGCGTTGGTATCCCAAGATGCAGTAATAGCATTGTAACCAGAACCAGATACAATTACTTTAGTTAAACTAGAAGTAGTGTAAGTAGTATCAAAGTTAACATCAGAAAGAGAAACTGAACTAGTAGAGAAAGTTACAGCAGCAGTTAAGTTATTGATTGAATAACCAAAACGACCAGCTTCGTATAATGAACTAGTATTAGCAAAATCAGTTACGTTAGTACTAGGATTAGCACTGTAAAGTGAATCACCTACTTTGAATGGGTTAACGTTAGTACCATATTTGAAATCTAGATAAAATACTAGACCTGAAGGTAAGTTCATTGGCTGAACAGAAACGAATTCTTTAGCAGCAATTTCACCAAATACTCTACGAACCAATGGAAGTGCTACACCAGCCCAGTTTTCAGAGCTATAACCACCACCAGATTGAGACGAAGTACCACCAGTGATACTAGATTCAGTAATTAATTGTTTAGCTTGATTTTCAAGCAAGGTAGCCATGATATTTTTATCATTTTCACCTTTAATGCCTTCTAAGAGGCCCGATTTCACCCACTTAGAGGCTAATTTCTTTGCGTCATCGGCAACCACCTTATATTGGTTAGACGACTCTAAAAGTTGTTGTACGTTCATTTTAATTTACGTTTTGTTTTTTGATTAATTATTTAATAATGTTTGCAAGTTTTTGCATCCTGGTAATAACATCATCAGATTCTACAATAGCTTTTTTAGGAGCTACACCACTTGCTTTTGAAGCAAATCCCATAGATTCTTTTAAAGAATTTTTAGGAGCATTGGTTTTTAAAGTAGTATTTAACGACTCAAATACCATTTTAGCTTCTTTAGCAGTAGTTGCTTTATCAAATGAAGCAATTACTCTTAATTTTTGTGATTCTGTTAAATTTTTAGCTTTGAAAATTTTATTTACATAAAGCAATTTAGCATTTAACAAATTCTGTTCGTTCAATTCTTTACGAAGAGTGTTGATGGTTTTAATAGCTTCGTTTAGTTCTTCTGAAGATTTAGGATCGCCTTTGTATTTACCTGCCGATTTATATCCATATTTACTAGAACTTTCAGGACCTTCAGTTTCACCCCACTCATCATTTTCCATTTCATCAAGTTCAGCAAGCAATTCTTCTAAATCTACTTCATCCTGATCTTCTTCACCACCATGTTCTGGTTCGTGTTCTTCATCAGAAGGAGTTTCATTTTCTTCATGCTCCGTTTCTCCATGGATAATGTCAGAAATAAGATCTTTTAATTCGCTAACAGTTAAGCTAGAAATTTTAGCGTCGTCTTCATCTTCTTCTTCATCTAATGGATAAGTTTCTTTAGAAGCTTTTTTAGCTTTTTTACTGCTGTGTTTTTCTTCTTCTTTTTCTTCTCCTTCAATATCTTCTTCTTCAGATTTTTTCTTTTTCTTTTTCTTAGCTTCTTCTAATTCGTCTTCTTCTTCACCATCTAATTCAGCAAGAATTTCAGATAAATCAAAATCTTCTTCCATTTCATCTTCTTCTTCTTCATCATAGCTTTCATACATTTCTTCTTCATCCATGTAATTATCTACGTTTTCTTCGAGTTCATCTTCTTCTTCCATTTCATCTTCTTCCATTTCTTGCAATTTGGCAGAGATCATAGATTGAAGTTTTGGTGCAAATGCTTCTTCAAGAGCAGCTTTTGCGTTTACCAATGCTGCTTCACGAACGGCTTTAGCGTCAGCAATGGCTTCTTTAAATAAATCTTTGTTTGTCATAAAATTTTTCCTTAAATTTGTTTTTGGAAATAAGCTTATTAATGAAGCTTAATAGTAGTTTTTAATTGCCGAGAAGCATAAGAAATGAGCATCTCATTGTGGCGGATACTCATAAATATATGAGGAGGTAGGAAAACGCAAAGAAAAAGAAAAACTATTTAGAATTCTGTATTTTATTGGCTATTGAAGATAAAGTTTTTACTATTAATTCTTTATTTGATATTTCTGGATTTTGTTGTTTAAGTTTTTTATATAAAGATACTGCTTCTTTTATAGCAATAGCTAATGTAATAGTGCCACCAACAGCCATTCCTATAGCTCCTTATGTAGTAGAATCTAATTCTTCTAAATAATTAGCACTTGATTGTCTGTTTTGTCCTGAATTAATTTTATCGCCATTAACTTCTTTTAATTGGGATAAACCTGCTAGTTTTTGAAAGCGTTTTGCTTCTTGTATTTGGTTTTTCATTTTGTTTTATATTTTAATATAAATATCACAGATAGATGTTTTCTAAAATTCGTTGTTTAATTTTATTTTTTATAATAATATTAATAGGAGTTGAAGAATGTCTAAGAGGAAAATGCCTAAATTGTATAGATTCATTTAAAGTTTCACCTAATATTTCCATTCTTAATTGTATATGATTTTGAGATTTATAATCTATAACATCTTTATTAACTATCCAATATCTAAAATTTTCAGGATCAGTTATATATTCATATTGATCACCTAATATTAATAATAATTTTTTACTATATCTAGATTTATCATTATATATAGTATCATGACCAGAACTTAATGAAGTAAATAAAATTATTTTTATGTTAGGTTTAGTTTGAAGAAAATTTTTAGTTATACTAAAACTAGAACCAACAACTCTAAGAAAATTTTTAGCATTACGTTCATTTTCAGGAGTTGATTCATCCCAATTCCAACTCCGTTCATAATAATCTTTTATTAAATTTTTATCAATCTTATTAGGTAATTTTGATAAGTCACTACCAAAACGTCTTACAAAAGTAAATATAACTTTAATATTATCTTCGTAAGCTATATATTTATTTTCATTTATTTTTTCAATATATTTTAAAGGCATATCATAATATTCTTGCATTTCATCAAGAATTTGTTTTTGATATGCTTTATAAAACTTTCTAATTTGTTGGTGATTCATAAAGAAGAAATAATTTTATAAATTCCTATTATATTTTATATTTTTAACATAAAGGACAAGCACCCGTGGTAGTACAAATTATTTCGGTTAATAATGAATTTATTTTACTATAATCATTAAATGGTTTGTATTTTTTACCTTCAGATAATGTCATATAAGCATTTGGTGTTGAAGGAACACTTACAAGATCCCAACAAAGTAAGTCAAAATCATCTTGTACTTCAACAGTTTCACCCATTTGTTTAACTGAACCCATACCACGAGATGATATACCTAAAGGAATACCTGCTGATATAATTTCTTGAGCAATTTTGCCTGATGGAGTATTTAATAATTCTAATTCACCCATTAAATTATCACCTTCCCACCATATTTTTTTAATATTATGAGATACATTATTTAAATTTACAACAGATGAATCTGGATGATCTAATTCACCCATAGCTGTATTTGATTTTATAGGGCCTTCTAGATATTTTTGAGCTTCACGTTGTAATACTTCTTTAGGATATACACGACCATTACCATTTTTAACTTCAGCTTCTTGTAGTTTGCCTTTAATACGCATTCTACCATTAGAAGACATTTTAGACTCACAAATGGTTAGTTTAGCAACGTTAAACGGTGTATGATCAATAAGTAATTTTTTCATATAATGTATTAGTTATTATAAGGTCCAGCAGAACCATAATCTTTTTCATCTTGATAACTCATATTATCGCCACTAAAACTATTACCTATTTCCATTATTACTTCGTCGATTAATTCTGATAAACGTTGGTGACTAATTTTTGCCTCTTTCATTACTACTTTTTTGGTTTTTTCACCAGTAGCGTCCATTTTTTTAACACCACGAGTAGATTTAGCTACTAAAGATTGTGTATTAGTTTTTTCACCTTTAACTGTTTCTTTTTTAGCTTTATTAGTATCGGCTTTAGCATCTTCAAATCCTTTAATAGGTTTCATTCCGCGTGCTTTATTAATCCAATTATCTTTTTCAACAAATTTCATTTGATGATCTTCAGGTTTTGAAGAATCCATTGTTTCAGGAACATAACCTCTAATACCAGTTAATTTAAATAACGTATAATAATTAGGATGTTTTTGTAAGTTTTTTATTACAATTTTTTGTATATCAGCNTATGATTTATCTGGCTCACAGATATGCTCAATATTNATACCTGTTTTTACTTCTTGCCAATTAGCTTTTTGATCTTCTGTAAAATATTTATATTGTTCTTCACCACTANTACCTTTAATTTCTTTAGATACTTTTTCAGTAAATTTACCACTATTATCTTGTGATTTTTTATCAGCTAAAGCTTCACGTAATGATTCAGAAGTAGAAATAGCACCTAAACCTACAGCTTTTGCTACATCATCTTCGCTTATACCTAATTTATTAGCTACATCTGCAAATGATGCATTAGGATCATTATCTTTTAAATCATTATATTCATCAACAATTTGTTCAGCAGTATAATCTTCATATAAACCAATAACAGGACCAGCAGATCTTTCATAAGTAACAGCAGTATTACTAGGTGTACCTTCAAAAGGACTGCTTTCAGTTAATATTCTTTTATTTTTAAGAATTTTAATTGAATCTTCAAAAGATGTAACATTAGTAACATATTGAGGAAAAGTCATACGCAAACTTTTCATAAAGTTTGGTTTAGATATTCTGCCTTCTTTTAGATCAATGTATTGGTTTTGTATTGGTTTCATATGTATAAATATTATTTCCCTTGTCCTCTATAGTTAGATTCTCGGCGATCGTGTTTATTTTTATGTTTTTTTGCTTTACCTTTTTTCTTTGTATTTAAGGTTATTTTTGTTGAGTTTGAAACTGCCATTTTATTTTAAATTTTGAATTTTAGTATTTAATGATTCTACCATTTCAGCAATAGTAGAAACTGTTTGTGCTGTGCGGTTCCAATAACCTACACCACCTTCACTTTCACTTAATTCTTGTTTCATACGACCTGTATATTCAACAATACGTTCAATTTCATTAAGTTTACGTTTTACTTCACGCATTGCTTTATGTAATTGTTCTTGTTTACTTCTGAGTTTAACTTCGTTTTTGAATTGTCCGTATGATACTTCGTTTAGTAATTCTTTTTTAACTAGTTTTTCAATAGTTTCGTATAAAGAAGTATTTACATCATTATGAATAGAAGAAATTGTTGGATTTTTAATATAAAAATTACTATTATCTTTAATAATTTTTAAAGAAATAGGAAAAAAACCATTAGTACTTTGTTTAGTTCCTTGAGAATATTTTTTAATTAATACTCTAACCTGTTGAGGAACTTTTTCTCTTATGTATGAAGCTAATAAAGATTCTTTTTTGTATTTTTCAAATGAAGTTCTTCCTCTTTCAATACTTTCTAATGCTACTTTAACTAAAGGACTAATAAATAATATTGATTCTCCTTTATTATTAGTTCCTATTTTAAAAAAAACTTCAGGTTCTAAAGCAGCACTTAATTTAATAGGTTTAAGTAAAAATGAAGGAAATTCAAATTCTGTGGGTATGAATCTTCTTGATTTTTTAATAGGTTCTTCTTTTATATTTTTCATTTCATTAGTTTTATAATAATTATCTCCTGTAAGTTTTCTATCAGATGGACTTGGTAAATCCGAAGGTGATTTAGCTCCCCATGGAGAGGCTTTATCATAATCACTTTCGTTATATATTTTTCTTTTTGATTTTTTACCCCAAAGTGATTTATAATCTTTTACTTTAGAGTCACTAGGCATACTTGTTTTAACTTTTTTAAAACCTAATCGTTCAGCTTCTTTAGTAGCATTATTATCACCTTTACCTTTATGAACCCAATATGGAGTTTGTATTTCACCAGCACCTACACCTAAAGCACCAGTACCAGACATTTCGTCTAGTTCTTTAGTGATTATTCGTCTAAGATATTCTTTTAATTTACTCTCATCCATTATTTTATAGATTTAAGTTCTTTAATAAGTTGATGATATTGTAAAAGTGAAATTATGTTTTCATCTTTTACGTTTTGATTTTTATCTAATGGTTGAAGAAAATTAATTACTTCTTTTAATTTAATCTGAGTGGTTTTATCTTCTATTGATGGTAATGCTATTGTTAATGTTTTCTTAACAAAATCATATTGATCATTGATAAATTCTCTTAATTTAACTGTATTAGATATATTGTTTATATATTCTTTTAATATTGTTTTTTGAGTAGGTAATAATACAGTATATTTTTCGTTGAATTTTTCTAACAATATTTTGTAAGTTAATATACGAGTACCTGAATCCATTTTACTGTATTCTTCTAATACACGATTTTTAACTTCTTCAACATCAACTTCTTTACGAGTTATATGTTCAAGTAATGTTACTCTATTATCTATAATTTGAGATGGTTCAATAAATTCAGATGAATTTTGAGCCTCAATTAAATTATATGCAGCAGCATATTGCAAATAATTATTAATTTTAGCTTTAAAGAAATCATCAATATTATAATATTCACGAATTTCTTTAATAAGATTATATTTTTCCTTACGTAATGTAGATTTATTTAATCTAGAAGATAAAGAAACAGTAGTATTAATTAATGATTCAGCTTTATTTTCATTTAGAGCTTTAGAATTAATTAATGCCTGGTATATTTTATGTTCTTTTACTAATTCAGTTTTGTTAAAATATTTTTTAACAATATTGATAGCCGCTGAATCTTTGCCAGATACTGTGTCGGAAGCAATTTGTCTAACAAGTAGTTCGAATATTATACCGGTATTTTTATACTTCGAATTCTTAATTTTATTCATGAATATATGTTTATATTTCTATAAAACTGTTTGTTCTTAATAGAATATACTATCTATAAATATGTGATTATTATATGCCCTTAATATTTTTCTCATCAAGTAACGAAGATTCCTGTTCAAATACAAGTTTTTTACGGAAATCTTTAGGTATACTATTTATAACATTTTTATATTTTTGAACTTCAGCTAAAGCTAATGGTGAACCACCTTTTGGTGTACCTTCATCTTCAGTTGGAATATTAGCAGTATATAGAGTATTATTATCTCTTTTACCTGTTCTATCCTTACCTAATGGATCTTTTTGAGTACCTAAAATAGATGTTTTTTCTTTAGGACGACCAACATCACGTTTTTCATCATATCCTGGAGGTATAGATCCGTTTTGACCCATTCTACCAGCACCATATAATGAGGCTAAATCGTGTGGTGTACCATATGATTTACCTGTTTTAGCTGGGTCGTTACCTTCATTTTCAATTTGTGCTAAACGGAATGTACGTTTTTTATCTTCAATAACTAAGTCACGATATTCATCATATTCATCTTCACTAAACTGGAATATATTATCATATATCCAATCAGATGGCATTAAATTTAAATCTTGAATATTTTTGGCTAAGTCTACTTTTTCTTTCCATAATGCTACTTTTTCTTGTTCAAATATGATTGATGGAGTAGTTAAAGATAAATCAAAATTAGTTAATGAAGCACCATCATAACCCTGAACATATAAATGCACTAAGGCTATTTTATATAATTCTGAAAGTATAATACGTTGTAAACGTTCAACTGTACGAGCAAAACGAATATCTTCCGCTGCTAATGTAGCTTTACCTTGTAGATCTTTTTCAAATCCAAAAAACGCTTTTGGTACTTTAAGTGCAGCTAACATTTCATCACGTAAGAAATTTACGTCATCAATTGCATTATATTCTAGACCTTTTAATGTATCGATTTTAGTTGCGGAACGTTCACCACGAGTTGGAAGATAAAAATCTTCCATAACATTCATAGCATTATATCTTAAGTTATATTCACCAGTTTGCTGATCGATATAAGGTGTTTTTTTAGTTTTCTGCATTAATTTCTGCATGTAAGCATCTACCTCATGAGGTGGAATATTACCTACATCAACAGTAAATACACGTTTTTCAGGTGCACGAGTGATACGATGTAATAACATCGCGTCTTTCATTAATACATATTGTTTATATGTTTTACGAGCTGGTTCAATATAAGATCTACCATATGGGAGATAATTAGCGTCTGTTAATAATCTAAAGTGAGCAATTTCGTAATTTTCAAATTTAATTTTACCATCTCTATCTTTAACACGAGATGATACACCACCAGCAGCAATAACCATTGGATCTATTCTGAAACATACTGATGAAGGATTAGCTGGATCTTGTCCTTCTTCGCGTACCATATCATATACTGATAATGGTGTTACATTATATATGCCAAATTTTTCTGCAATCTCTAAGTGTAAATAAAAATCACCATATTTACACATCATACGAGTCCATAACCAAAGATTAAACTCAATATTTAAAACATCATAAAATAAATTATATAATATTCTTTGAATATTTTCGTCTGCACTTCTAATATGTAATACTTCTCCTACTTCGTTTTTTAAAGTTGCTTCATCAGCAATTATATCTAATGCAGAAGCAATAATAGTTTCAGTATCCATTGCTTCATAATCAGTGTATAATTGAATACGAAGTGTTTGATAATTCATCGTAGGATTATATGGCATATTAGCACCATAACGATGAAGTTTAGTAAATCTATCTATTAATGCGTTAGTTTTAACGTTACCAAATGCTTGTATTCTGTCAACGTCTACAACTTTTAATTGATCACCACCAATATTTCTCACGATCACATCCGTACTAAACAAACGTGCTAAACGAGTAAATAAACCAGGAGTATTATTATTTAATTCTGCCATATTATGATTATATTAATAAATATTTATTGTTTATAATACCCATGAGAAATCCTCAAACCCACCACGAGTATCATTAACCAAATATGGATTTGGGTTACCATTTGGTAATATTGATGGTTGATAAGTATTACTTATTGTATTTGTTACTCTAACAATACCATCAACTGCTGCTCTAGATAAATTTAAACCTTGTTCGTAAAATTTCATTGCTGTATCTCTTGTAAATAAACCAATTCCTAAAGACATTACTAAATCATCATTATAACCATTTTGAGCTTGTGCTTTACCATTTTGCCAAATAAATACTCTTAATTCTTCTAATAATCGTTTTGAATGAAATGTAAACTGTCTTTCTCGAATATACGATTCCATTTTAGAGATAACAAGCGGTCTTGTCTTTATTGATGTAGTAAAACCAGGAACTTTTTGATCAGATTCCATTTTAGTCATCCATTTATCTATGTTTAATTCACCATATGAGCGAGGTGAGTAATATAAATTTTGATATCCTTTTTCAAGAATAGTATTAATAACATCCCAACCTACGTTAGCATTTTCAACTACAAGTAATGCATTATTATATTCAGTTGCTACTGATACTAGCATATTTCCATATGTTCTAGTATCAATTTGTGATTTATACTCAGCCACTTGTTCACAAGAAGTAGCATCAATAACATGGAATGCAGAATAATCAGCTCCATCACCTCGTGCTACGTCAGCACATACAACATATTGTTTAGTATAATCAGGATATTGCCATATCCAAAAATCATTACCCATAAAACGACGTTCTATAGGATCTTGAATATATGTTTCTTCATAGAAAGATAATATATCTGGTTCTACTACTGAATTTCCTGAGCCTAAAAAGTCACAGTTATATTCTTGAGCAAATTCACGAGGTGACATATTTGAACGTTCTCGTTGTTCCCAAGCTTCATCTCTATCAGGATGTAGATCCCAAGGTAATTTGATTGCTTTAAAATCATTTCTGCCTACTTCAGCTTCAGTATACATTTTATGAAACCAATTACCTACACCGTTTGGTGATGATAATGCTATAATACCACCACCTGTAGCAATAGTTGGTTTAATACTTGTGTATATTTTATCAATACCTTCAATGAATGCAGCCTCATCTACTATTAGTAATGATACTGCGTATGATCGACCAGCATCGGATGCTGCTGATGTTGCTACAATTTGTGATCCATTTGCTAGTTTTAATGATAGTTTATTATCTGATATTGGTTTTTGATTACCTCGTAACCATGATGGTAAGTTGTTATACATGAACTGTACTTTTTCAACCATACCTTTTGCAGTTTCTTGTTTAGTAGCAATACATAATACTGTTTTATCTTTATTGAATAACATTTTATGTAATGAAATACCTGCTGATAAAGTAGATATACCAAGTTGTCTAGATTTATTTATAATACTAAATCTATTATTATTAATTTCTTTTAATACAGTTTCCTGAAATGGATATAGATGGAATAAAACTCTTCCTTTTATTGGATGTGATATATAGGCATACTTACGAAAAAAATAAATAGGATCTTTAGCGCATTTAATATATTCTTGTTTTATTATCTCCTTTATATTGGTTTGTTGGTCTGCCATATATATAAATATATAAAGAAAGCCCAATCTTATATAGATTGAGCAATCCAACTGTATCTCCGGGAGAAGAGAATATTTTTATTTATTTTTTAATACCTGCGTAATATTGTAATTTATTTATAGTCCATTCATCTAATTCTTCAGGTTCCGGTACATCAGCTTTACCAATAATATCTTCTTCATCTTCAACATATCCTGGTTCGCGTTTTTGTAAGTATTTAGATGATGCTATTAAATCTGCTAAACGTTTTTCTAATTTAGCTTTTAAATCTATTAAACGTTGTACTTCAGTTGTTGGTTTACCTGATAGATCATCACCTCCTCTACTTAATTTTTTACTTTTAGATATGTCACTTTTAATAGCTGATATACGATTTTTTAAATCACCTGCTAACATAAATGCTTGATAATCTTCATCAGATATAGTAGAAACTAATTTATTTGCTTTTTGTACGTCTTTTGGTTCAGGTTCAATTTCTGAATCGAGTTCATCACTATCAGGTGTTAGTTGGTTATTTGAAATCTTTTTACCTACAAAAAAGTCTTCAGCACCGGCTGGAGTATTATCATCCATCTCATCATCAGCCATCTTTTGAAATTGTTGTTTTTTACCTGCTGTTGATACTAATATTCCTGCTTTAATTAAATCTCTCCAATATTCTGCTATTCGTGGTTGAGGTAGATTAAATTTTCTTTTAGCTGTAGTTGTAGTATCAGATTCACCGTTTGCTTTTACGTCATCAATAATTCCTTTATACCATAACATTGTTTTATCAGATTGTTTAGGCAAAGCTTTTAACATAGACTCATCATAATCATCAGCTACTTTAAAAAGTAAAGGTGTACGAGCCATTTCTCCTAAATTGCTTTTAGACAATTCAGCTGCTTTTTTATCTAAAGCTGCTTTTTGTAATTTTATAGCATTTAACTCAGCTGTTTTAGCAGCGTTGTCTGCAGCCATATCTTCTTCTAATACTTCTAAAATAGCTTCATGAATAAGATTACGTAGATTTGATTTTTTCATTTATTTTGTTTTATTATAGTGTTTACAATATGTAATAAAATCTTCCATAATTTCTTTATGTTCATCATTGTCTAATGAATGTTTAAAATTATTTATATGTTTAGAATAAGATTTAACATCGTTTTCATTTAATGAGTTTAAAGACTCATTTAAATTGTTAAAAACCTCAGTGATTTGATTATCATCAAAATCATCATAGTTTGCTGAATCGTCTTTATATTGGTTTATTAGTTTTGAAATTAATTTCATTTTAATAAATTTAATAATTTTATCATACCTTCTTTAATAGTTTTACCTAATTTTTTAATATACCAAGATAATTGTTGACCTATTCTTAAACCTTTTAATGGTGCAGACCAATGAGCTAATTCAGGTGTTATATATTTTCGATACTTATCGCCTGCTAATATAATAAATTTATCATTATCTAAATCATATTTATCAGCTAATATTTTTAACACTTGAACTGCCCATTCTCTTACTTCGTCTTGAGGCATATTCAATAATGTCTTATTATATGGCTTAAGAACTTTGTTTAATGGTACAACGTAATGTTTAGCTGATAATATTACTATATCATCAGGGTGTAATGATTCAGCGTATCGAAGAGAACTTTTAAATAAAGGTGAATTATATAATTCTCTAGCAGGTGCAGCATGAGGTAATTTTGTAGCTACACATGCTAGAAGAACTATTCTTTTAGGTTTACTCACTTTTATTTTGATGATTTCTTAAGAAAAGCTTTTTCTTCAGGTGTAAAATTCAAATCACCTTTTCTAAATTTATCAGCAATAATTTGTTCGATTGTTTTAGGAGCACCACTTCCTGCAGGACGACCTCTTAAACTATCTGGATTCTTTTCTGCTTTTGGTTTTAATGGAGTAACATATCCTGTTTCTTCAATAATACCTTCGTTTTTAAGAGTTCTTACTAATTGGTTAACATTAGCTGTATCTTTAGCATTTGGATTAGCGTTTAAAGCTAAATCTTTTAATGTAACAGTTTCGCTATTGTGTGCTTCTAAATAGTCTTTAATACGTTTAAATCCGATACCTAATTTAATATTTCTAGGTAAAGCTTCCCATTTTTCTTCCCAACCATTTGCTAATTTTAAGCCATTAGCAATTCGGGGCATTTCGTTTAGATCTATATTATTTAGAGCTTCTCTAATTAATTGTTTTAATTGTCCTACAGTCATTGTTTTAGTTTTTTTATTAAATGTGGTTTATAATAAATATTATGAAACTACAATTCCATTAATAATATCTTTATCTACCATACTATTTATATGAATTTTTAAACAATCAAATAATATTTGTTTATATTCAGGATTAATTTTAAATACTTTTATTAAAAATTTTTCTAAAGCATACTCAATATAAATATGTTTATATGATTTAAGAGATTTTATAACGAATTCAAAATTTTTATTATTATTTATTTTTCTAAAATTATCAAATTTCCATAATAAAAATAAAATATAAGGTTTAGATGACTCAAATTCACTATTAGCTACAATTTCTTTAGCCAGTTCCCAATTATCACTATCTGTACTTTTTAACATATTACAAATACTTTCAAATAATTCATCACCAATTACAATAGATTGATTAATACTATTATTAAGATTTTCATCAAATATTATTTTATAATTATATTTACTTGATTCGTTAATTAATTTAATAAAGAAATCATAAGTACTAGCGGCTTTATTATTACCTCTATCATTACTTATAAAATTTCCTGTAAATGATGGAAATTCTTTTATTTTATTATAAAAAGTTATGTCAATATCTTTAACATGTTCAATAATATCATCTTTAACAATATAAGTACTATTAACTTCTATTAAATTGTTAGAATTATGATTACTAGTTTTTTGATATGGTGATAAAAATTTACCAGGTACTAAATAATATGTTGAAAAATTTTTAAAAAATAAATCTTGTATTAAAGCATGATTTACTAAAACATAATCAGCTTTATCTAATTTTCTAACTTTAGTAATATTAAGTTTATTATCATCATTATGTGATTTTAATTTATATGCTGGTAATAATGCTAATTGAGTAGAATAAACTGTTTTATTTGGTTTTATTTCATCATTGTTTTTATTTTGTTCATATAATTGATCGTATTTAGTTTTAATATTATTATCAATTATATTAAGTTTACTAATTTTAGTATCATAATATGTTGGACTTGGATCTATAATACTTTTACCACTAAAAGTACTATAACTTGTTAAATGCCTAATATTTCTATATTGTTCCATAACTTATTTTGTTAAAAATTGTAATAAAGTTTTGTTTAACATTAATGATTTAAATGCGGATTGATTACCATTATATATTGATTTTACAATATTATATTTTAAATCCATTGTAAATATTTCTTCATTTAATAAAAATGCTAATCTATCAATAAATGATTTTTCAATTTTATTATCTTTAGAATAAAATAAACTATAATTAATAATACGAGTAGATATAATAGAAGCTAAATCTGCTCTATATTTCGTATCTTTACCTATAACACCTTTTAAAGTGTTTAAAATATAATCTTCACTTTCATGTTGCATTATAGTTTCAGGTGAAATAATTTTATCTAATTTATTATTAATGAATATAGTAAATAATGTTGTAAATTCTGGTCCAACGCTACCTTCTCCAATCATTTGAATTAATGATAAACTATTTTCAAATGATTCTAATGAAGATATTGAATTAAAAAATGTTGTAATACTTCGTGAATTAATAGTATCTGAAACTAATTCTGGATGTTTTAATAAAAAGTTAATACATCTATTATCTATTTTATTATTTTCAGCCCACACACTCCAACAATTAATATCAAATTTTAAATTAACAGATATAAATCGTGTTTTTTGTGCATTATCTATACTACTAACTAAATACTCACCATTATCAGGATTTGATGTTAAAATAATATGCCAATCTTTAGGTAATGTCCAACTAATATATTGTTGCCTATCGATTAGCTCCATAACAGCTTGTATAAACCTTATATCAGCTCTATTCCAATCATCTAATAATAATATACCACCTGATGTTTTACCACTAATCCATTCTGGTGGGCAGTAACTCATTCGATTTAAACCAGTAAATTTATAACCTAATCTGGTGTATTCATCAACTGCGTGTTCATCAATCCATAAACATTTTGTATTATCATCTTTGCATACTTCAAACTGACGAATTGGAAAACCAACTAAATCACCTAATTCTTCAATTTGTGCTAAATTTAATTTAACAAAATTTAAATCTAATTCATCTACTAATTGTAATATAGATGATGTTTTACCAATACCTGATTCACCTACTACTTCTACTGCTACTGGTGGTTTGTTATTGCTTTGTAAGTAACGATTGTTATTAATAATGTGTTTTAAAAATGATTTTGTTTCATCAATGTTTAGCGAAACCTGTTTTACTTTTGACATAATGTTGTTTTAAATGTTTTTTAATTATTTAATTGATGTAAATATAATAAATTTATTTTGACCATTATTTTTCTAACATTTTAATACAATTTTCCCAACCATTTGTTTTTAAATTATCTAATGATTCTCCATCTTTAGTAATAACCATTAACATAGGTTTAAACATATTAGATGTTTTTTCTCCTACAAATCCATCAGTTAATATAATTAAACTATTATATATTGGTTTTTGATTAAAATAATCAATAATTGGATTCATATCTGTTCCACCTCTACCTGTAATAAATTCAGGTGGTTTTCCTTTGTATTCCCACACCTTACTAACATTAGCATCACATTCAGCAATAGTTATTTTAATACCTGTTTTATGCATATGATATATTTCACTAAAGAATTCTAATAAATTCTCTGTTGATACTGAACCTGATGTATCTATACCTACTAAAACTGATTTTTTAGTTTTAATTTTTAATGCTGGATTTTCTATGAAGCGTTTATTTAATTTTCTACGAGTTTTTTTAGTGTATACTTTGTTACTAGAACCACTAAATTTTCTAAAATATGTTCTCCAATCGTATGATGGTTCTTTTATTTCAAATAAACTATCAATATATTCTTTTAATTCACTTGGTACTAAGCCTCTATTTTTAGATTGTTCTACAATTTCTTTTATTTGATGATCTACTTGTGCTTTAATTAGTTTTTTATCTGCTTCAGATAATTCATCAAATTCTCTCCATGTAATATGTCCATCTTCTTCAGATAATAAATCTCTTAATATTTTAACAGATTCATTATCATTTGAATTATTAGAAGATTCATTACTATTATTATTTGCTGTAGAACTATTAATAGATTTACTAGGATCTGAACTTAATATATTACTTTGTTTAGCTTGTGCTAATAATAATTCATAATATTTTTTAGTGCCAGCTTTTAATGGTAAATTAAAATCAGGAAATGTTGATGGTAATAATATATCTGATGATGGATAATATGCTGAATTTATATATTGATTTATTTCAATATCTGCAGCGATATTATGCAATTTGTGATTTGAATAATTTGGAGCTTCTAAAATATGATTAAAACATATATGTAATAATTCATGTTTTATTAAACCAATTTTCTTATTATCTGAATCTAATGAGTTCCAAAATTTCTCATTAATCATCAATTGATAATTGATATTATGTTTACAAACACCTGCTGTTGGTGTTGCTGTTCCTACTACTTTATTTAAAGTAGATGAAAAGATACCATAAAATGGTTCTTTAATAATTAATTGTTTGGTTATACGACTAACGTCTTCTAATACATGCATAAATTTATTTTTTATTTTAAATATAATAAATTTATTTTGACAACTCTTCAAGTATTAANTTTATGCGTTCTTCAGTACTACCAGAAACTGTTATCAAACGTTGAGGTTTNTATTCTTTAAGTATTTCTGTAATAGTGAAATCAATTTTAGTTCTATATTCAGCATTAGTTTCACGTACTCCATTATTTTCAATTTCTACACCTTCAGGACTAACATATATTATTAAATCATAATGTTTGTTTAAACACATAGCTGCTTCAACAAATGATCGTTTATCCCAATCATTGATTGATTTAGCACTTAATGTAAAGGCAGATACATCCCAAACTGTTCTATCAGTAATTAAATTATCATGCATTAATTCGTGTGAACGTTCAGCTAAAAACATATATTGTCCTAATATTGTTGAATCAGTATTTAATGGTATTCCTAAATCTCTTAAATATTTACTACGTTCAGTAGAAATAAAATAATCTTTAAATTCTGATAATTCTGCTAATGCCTTTACTAATGTGGTTTTACCACATGATATTGTTCCTGTTAATCCTATTTTCATATTAATCCTAACTGTTTAGCTCTTTGATAGGCTACTTTTTTTCCATTTTTGGGGTTAAAAAATGTTCTATATTTTAATGGTATTTTAGAATTTACTTTTTCTTGTTCTTCAGCTATTTCAAACTCAGGTTTATAATTAGCAGGATAAAAAAATTCTACTTCTATAGGACCATTTTCAAATTTATCTAAATTATATTTCCAGACGGCTGATGTACCGTCTGGAGATGTAATTATTCTTTCAAATTTACGAGGTGGTGCCTCTGTTGATATTGCTGGTCTACCTCGTTTCATTATACTCTAGTCCCGTCTTTTTTATGAAATGGTACTCCATTAACATCACGTTTTCTATCTTCCCAATCTTCTTTAGTGTATTGAAAACCAAAAATATGATATTCTGCTAGTCGACGATTACCTTGTGGTATTAATGCGGGGCCATCCCAATTATGTAATATGTTTCTTCCATCAATATTAATATAATTAACGATGGTCTTGTCTGGTGTTCTAATTTGTTTTGTTTGCGCCATTTTTATTGTTTGTTATTAAATTAATTAAATCTTCAAATGTATTTATATTTTCAACTTCTTCATCTTTTATTTCAATGTTATATTTAGATTCAATAAGTTGTAATATTTCAATTTTATATATTAAATTTTCTTCCATACTTGTATTGTTTCTTTATTTAAATATAATATATTTATTTTGACAATTTTAATAAAGCTTCTGCAACATAAATTCCATGAGAACCACTTATTGTAATCCCTCTTGCTGATAAAGCATCACCTACAAAATGTACATTAGAATAATCTATTAATGATAAATCATCATATTTTACTAAAACTTCATCATTTAGATATTTAACTTCTGGAATATAGATACCCCAATCATCACCAAATTCAAATACTTTATTCATATCATCTATAAAATCAATAATATAATTTGCGTATTTATCTAAAATAAATTTAAACCGTTCTAAATTATTTAATTTATAAACTTTAATAGGTGTACCTTCAGACGTTAATGATGGTTGACGATTTCCTGGTGAGTAGAATATACCTCCTTTATCATCTATTTGAAGATATTTAACAACATTTCGGCACCATTTAAATGGATCACCTTCGATATCTTTAATTTCCATTATAATACCAAAATTAGTCATGTCGTTTTTAAATTCATCACCTTTTTTAGCATGACCATTATATGTTATATCTCCGTATGTTTCTTCCACAGCAACATAAGCTGCGTTGTTATTAGTACAAAAGCTACGTAAAGATACATTTTCGAATTTTTTATAAAGTTTGAAATCATATGATATGTCTATTAATTTTTGAAAATATTTTTGTGGTGCTTCAAATCTNACTCCTATTTGTATTGGTTTTGGTTCTGTAGGTAGTTTATATTTTTTAGCTAATGATTGAGCAAAATCAATACCTGATTTACCTACACCAAAAATAAGTTCATCATAATATAAGGTATGACCATCCATTTTATATCCTATAGTAATACGATTATACTCAAATTCAATATTAGTTACTTCACTTTCCCAATAAAATTTAATACCTTTATCTAATAGATATTGATACCAGTTTTTACCTATTTCGTGAAGATAATCAGTACCAATGTGGTAAACAGGAAATAATCTAAGACCAAAATATGGTTTAATGAAATCGGGTTCAGCTTCAGGATCTGATTTCATAATAGCTTCTGGTTTAGGATGAAAACGAGTTACTATTTGTATAACTTGATTCATTAATTCATAAGCTTTTTCTTCACCACAATATTTAGATAAATGTCCTCCAATTGATGTATGGTATGTTAATTTACCATCACTCCATAGTCCACTACCTAATCCTCCAGACATTGTTTCTTCAGGTAATCTATTAAATACATCTTTACCTTTATCAATAACTGTTATTAATTCACCTGGATAGCCTTCGTCTACTAATTTGGTTACTAAACAAAATCCGGAGACTCCTCCTCCTACTACTACTATTTTTTCTTTATGTTTCATATTATTTATATTTCCATTTATATTTAAAAGCTGTTTTTTGTCTTCCTAATATACAATCTTTTATTTGAGAAGTTATATTACTTGTTTTACCTGTTTGTTCTTTTATCCATTCTGCTGCTTGACCTTTACTTTCCCATTCTTTGATAAGATTATCTTGTAAATCATACATTAAAACTTTTTTTGAAACAGCACGTCGAGATATTTTTATATTTTCAATATGTTTTTCTGTAAAAGGTTTAGCTATTCCTTTTTGAGATATAGACATTTTTTGTCTAACTTCTTCAGTATAATATTTAGAATGATTTCTTTCTTTTAATGTTTTACTAATCTTATCTCCTGTTCCTTCTTTATGAGGTTTTCTCATTTTTTGTTTAAAAATTTCACTATATTGTGTTGGACCACCACCTCCATTATTTTTATTTTCTAATTTGAATCCCCAACTTTTAAATAAACTAATATAATGTCGTTCCCAAAATTTCCATACTTCTTTTTCATCATCACATATATCTATAATTTCTAAAGATATATCATCTCCAAATGTAATATAATGTCTATGTTTTCTTCTTGTTACATCTCTTGCTTTACCTACATAAAATGGTATTCCATTTTTTTCTAAAATATAAATGCTAGTCATATTATCTATTTATAATAAATATATGAAATTTCCATCAGACCAACACCCAGTCAGGCATATTGTTTAATTTGTTCCAATTTAATTTTTTAATTTTGACTTTGTCTTTAATATAATATTCTTTATATGCTTCTATTGTATTTTCTTTTTTAAATTCATCCGGCATACATTGTGGTGGTTCTTTAAATCCATTATCAGGAATATTTGGTTTATTGGTTTTTAACCACTCTAACACATCTTGTGTTTTATGATGTTTACCATAACGTTTAGTAAATTCGTTACAAACTTCTAAACCATGATCTACAACCCATTCATAATGTTGTATTGACTCTCTTACCCATTTTGTTGATGGATGATTAACATGAGCACGTTTATAAGGTGCTGTACCTCCTGTTTCCCAATGAGCTGTTGATAGCATTTGNGCTGATTCNATTTGCATTTTACGTACATGGTCATCACAAAGTTCTTGTGCTGCTTTTATTGGGTCTNTGTTTATATAAAAAATATTCATGCTATAAAGATAATAAAATTATTTTGACATTTAAAATAAAAGTAGCCCACTTTTAAGGTGGGCCACTACTCCAAATATTATTAATGTCGACTAAGTAATGAATTTAGTCTGTATGTTTATTTTAATCCTGCTAATTCTTGCATACGTTCTATAGATGTATCTTCTTTATTGTAATCTTTTACAATATCATTATAATCGTCCATATTTAATACACAATTACATTCACTTAGTTTTATAATATTTTCTGTTATTACATGTAAATCTAAATCTGTTTTAGCATCTTCACGAGCAAACTCTAGTAAACGTATGAATAAAGGTATGTCTAATTTTATAGTTTCCATAATTATTTTACATCATATTCGTTAGTACCAATTTTTAAATGAATAATAGAATCACCAGATATCATTCTATATCCTCCTGTTTTAACATCATACACAGGAATTAAATTTTTCTCATTTGGATCATAGGGTAATTCACCTCCTTTAAGATAAGCTTTAACACCTAGACGAGCATTCATTACACGAGTTTCGCCTGTTGTTCTTTTTATAAAAGTTACAGTAAAAAACTTACCTTTAGTATCTCTAATTAGTTTTTTAGCTTCTTCTTGAGAAATAGGACCTGAAGGAATATCTGGTGTTGGGGCCTCTTCAGGTTGTTCAGTAGCAGGTTCAGAAATTTCATCTGCTTCGGTAATTATACCTGCTAGTTTTTGAAAACGTTTTGCTTCTTTAATTAGTACCATAATTTTTATTTTAAATATAATAAAAATATTTTGACAATCTTATTATATAATAATAAATATGTTATGGTTTGCTACTATTGTATAATTTTTCTGAGATAGTATGGTATTTACCACAATCTTTACATTGAGTTTGAATTCGAGGAGTACCTAAAGCAGTCATACGTTTTTTAGAAAATACCATATTTTCTGAACCACATTCAGGACATGAATATTTTTCTCCACCATTTAATACACCGTGGTGTGTTTTTGCTGGTAAGTATGTAGCTAATTCATTATATACTAGTTCTAAAATATTGACATCATTTTTACAATAATCTATCATATATTCTAAAGCCTCTCTATCTTTATACAAAACTATTTTTTTCCATAAATCATATTCAGTATGAGATTTTTGTCCTATACCTAAAAATTTAGCAATATAATCTAATCGATTACTATTAAATTTAAATTTAGAGCGAGCAAATTTTAATGTATCTAGAGTGGTATAAACAGGAAAAACAGGAATTCTATGATATAAACAACGAGTTCTAATCCAAGGTAGATCAAACCTATCTCCATTATGGCCTATTAATTCATCAGCTTCATTAGCTACTTTAATAAATTTTTCTAATAATAATTTATCGTTTTGTTCATTATCCCAATGTAAACTATATATTTTATCTTCACCAGCCCATTTATAACAAATACAAATAATTGCTCTTTCTTTAATGATATTTTCATGACCTATATTTAACTTATATCCAGAGGTCCAAAACATTCCAATATTAGGACTAGTTTCTATATCAAAAAACAGTCGTTTAATTTTACTCATAAAACTTTTTTAGTTAATAATGATTTTAAATATAGTTAAAATTTTTGACAATTCCAAATTTTTAATCTAATTCTTCAAAATTATCATTTTTATCTAAATAAAAAACATCAATAACTCCTGATTTATTTTTTAGATATAATTCAATATCATCACCATTAGGTTTTGTTTTAGTAACTGTTACTTTTTCACCTTTTTTGAATTTACCTATATCTCCAGATAAAGTAAATGTATTTCCTACTTTAATAGAAGTTGCTTTTACTTCTTTCAATAAATTTGTTAGTTTTATCATAATGTTAATTTTTAAGTTGTAACAGCACCACCAGGAACTTCAGCAGCTGCTGGTAATTCTTTTTCTGCATTGGCTAAATCAGCGGCTAATTCCTGTCCTTTAGCTGTTTCTTCAGGTGAAGGAGTTGATGGATTTGCTGGTTCTGTTGGTGATGGAGCTGGTGCTTCTGCTTCTTTAAGAGATGGACTTAAATCTAATAAATCAGCTATAGCTTGTGTTGCTCTTTCTTGATCACCTAAATCATTTAGGTAATATTTTTTACCTGATATTTTAACTGANTAAGTATTCTTTTTAAGATATATAATATTGAAATCGTAACCGTTAGCTAATTCAACTCTAAATGTAGTTGGTTTAGGAGCAACAAGAGTTACACCTGATATAAAACGACCAAAAGCAGGCGACATTAAATCTTCGATTGATTTTTTCAAACCAGGAAATTTGTATATTAAATACATAGATTTCTCGGCGTGTTTTTGTCTTTCTTCTTCTTCTTTAAGTTGTTTTTGAACAGCTACACTAATATATTTCTCTAATAAGAGTTTATTCATTTATTTTTTATATTATTAGTATTCATCATCCATATCATCTTCTGAATCTTCGTAAGTTTCAAAAAATTCATCTTTTAGTTGATTTTCGATTTCATTATGATTTTTAAAAACTTTTAACCATTTTTNAATAGCATTATTTTCATTATCATCAAAATCTTCTTTATTCCACTCAATANCAGAAACTAAATCAGCATCATCACTACCTTTTTTAAATTCAAATTTAGCTTTAAANANAGGTTCAACTTCTACATCAGCTTGTTCATCATAAACATATCCAGTAACTTCAACTTNATTAAAATGATATGGACTAGCACTGATTTCATCTAATTCACCATGTTCAGATTTCCATTCCATAACATGATCTTTAACACTATGAATATAATCATCAGCTAATGAAATATAACTAACAATCCATCCTGGTAATTCACGACCTGGCTCTATTACTTTATATAGTAATGAGGTATTCATGATTAAATCACGTAATTGGCCTTTAAGCATTGATGAATTGGTTTTTTGTCCATCGCCGCATTCATCACATTCTGCTAATTTTTCTGCTTTTTTAGTAGCAATAGCATACATCTTAGGTTTAGACATTTTAGGATTACTTTTCTTTAACGCCTTAACAATTTCTTCCTTCTTCTTTTTTTCAGCAGAAGTAAGATGCTTTTCAATAAGTAAGTTAGTTAATTTTATCATTTTACTTCAGCTTTTTCTCTTTCCCAAGGTTTTAAAACCCTTACTGTAATTTTTATATATTCATCATGTCCTGGAATTTTGACTGCTATTTTAGCGTTTCCTCTATTTTGTTGTTCTAATCTATTTATAGGATTAGCATCTTCAATTATTCCTTGTTGATCAAATTCTTCAATTGTTATTTTATTACCTATTCTATAATCAGTTTTAACAACATAAGTATAAATATTATCACTATTTACATCTTTAGCTTTAGCTGTTATTCTTGTTCTTTTAAGTCCTTTATCTCCTCTTTCTTTATCAGCTCCTGTAACTTCAGACATTTCAGCTTTTTGTTTAGCTGTTGGACCTTTACCAGCACCTACTAATTTTTTAGCAGCAATTGCACCTGCAATTTTATCAGCTGCTTTTTTAGATTTACCATCTTTTTCAAGTTTCTTTTTTAATGATTTAAAAGATTCTTCTAAATTTTCATCTTGAGGACCTTGTAATTCATCACCATCATTTTCAGAAGGTACTACTTCATCTTCTTCTAATCCAATCATTTCTTTGATTTTCTTAGTTTCGATTTTAAGTTTATCTTCTAATTCTTCAATTCTAGTATCAATTTTTTCTTCAATTTTAGCACTATGCTCACCATACTTATTTAATTCACCAGCAATTTTTGCTAAATCATGATATTCATGTTCTGTAGTAGCATAATGTTTAGCAACCTTAGCAGCTTTAGATAACTCTAATTCTTTTTTCATTTTCTTTAAAGCTAATAATTCTGCTTTGAGGTCTTTATATTTACCAGAATTTTTCTTAGAAGATTCTTCTTTTTCTTTTTTTTCTTCTTCTTCGTTTAACATGTTTAAACGTTCAGCTAGCGCTTCTTTTATTAATTGGCGGAATTGATCTAATTTCATTTTAATTAAATTTGAATATTATATGTATAAATATATAAAAATTATTTTGACTTACCATTTACGGCAAGACCAGTAATTAGCTTTTGTTCTAGGTCCTGGATTTTCATAATGATGTCTTTTACGATAAGCGTTACGATGTTTTGGATTGTTGCGTTTAATATTCATGCCGTGTGCTCCAAAATTTACTTTAATTATTCGTCCTGTTTTAGGATCTTTAACGTATACTTTAAATTTTTTAATATCACCTTGCATTGGTTTGCCTAAAGCTACTTTACGTCCATGATATTCTGCTTCAGAAAGAACATTAATATGTTCTCTAATATATTCTGCTAAACATTGAGGACAAAAATTTTCTGTTTCCATTATATTTTCATTTAAATGATGTACTTTTGCTTTTTTAGTATTTGGTACAAATTGTTTATTTGATGTTACTTTTTTATGTGATGTAGAAGCACGTTCAGCTTTAGTTAAACTATTTGCTTTGGCTCGAGGTAAACAACGAGTAGTTTTATGACCTTTTTTCATTGTTCCACAAGGACCAGTTATATTACCTTCAGTATCAATACGAACCCAATCTTCTTTTCCAAACCAATCATGAAGAGATTCCTTTAAATCATCTTCTTCCATTAATCCTTTACATACTTTAACAGCACGGCCTGAAAGATAAGCTGATGGTTTTTCACCTGCAGCTCTACGACGATTATAATATGCTTTACCTTTAGGGCATAGTTTTTCTGTTAATATTTTATCTAAAAGTTCTGATAGAAGTATCATTATTTTTTATTTTGAGGTACCCACCATATACATACATATTTAGTAGGACTAGTAGGTATTTCTCCATTACCATTCCATTTAATATAATATTGACCTTCACATAATTGTGTTTCTTTATTCCATTTAGCACAATTAGCGCACATAGCACCACCTTCAGGTACTTTTTTAGCAGGTTTGAATCCGTCTGGAAATTCTAGTCGTGGTTGTTCTGCTTTAGCTTCTAATAAGTCTGTTAGTTTTATCATTCGTATTGATCTAGTATGCTTTTATATGTTTGGATTTCATCTGATTTTAATTGTTTGTCAAGGCCATCATATCCATCTATTTGTCCATCTTTTAAAACAGCTAAAGCAACTACTTCCATTTCTTTATATTTTTTAGGAAATGCTTCTTTTAATTTTTCTATTACTTCAGGTGATTTAGCTCTACAATAATAAAAAGTAACATGATGTTTATAATAATAATCATTAAAATGATCAGGTGCTTTATATGTAGTACACCAAGCAGAATCCTTACTACCTTCACAATCTCTAAAAGCAAATACTGATAGTCCTAATTTGCGAGAAGCCTCATGAGTGTGGGGAGACATTATTACAATATTATTGTTGTTTACTATAACCTCATAATCTTTTTCTAAATCTTTTACTGAAATTCCTTCACCAGAATTATTAATATTTTCTACTTCTGATTTTAAATCTTTAAAGGATTTAAATTGATTAATATCTTTAATTTTGGTTTTTCCTTTGTTTAAAAATACATTAAANTCTTCAATTTTATTTCGTAAATCATCAAAATCAGGTTTTTCATTTATCCATACNTTAGATAACCAACCAACATATTTTTTAGTTGGAGATGGATCAATATCAATTAATTTTTCTAATTCTTCTTTAGATAATTTTCCTTGATCTACGTATTGTTTAGCTTGTTTTACATTTTCTATAATGTAAGTTTTATTTTCTTTTAATAATTTTGGTTTACTTAAGTTCATATCTATTTGGTTTAAAATTAAAAATATATTTCTTTTTTTACATATCCTCCTTTATCTTCTACCATTTTCCTAATTTCATCTTTAGTATATTTTTTAGATAAAGGAGTATTATTTAAATATAAATCTCCTTCTACTGTTAAATTATCAGGTAATGAGGTTATTGGAGTATCTTTTAAACTTAAATATCCTCCTACTTTTAGATTATCAGGTAATGATGTTATTTTAGTATTAGATAAATCTAAATATCCTCCTACTTTTAGATTATTAGGTAAAGAAGTTATTGGA
>JGI26470J50227_1000186_pt1 | contig 28414 bp, 27 predicted proteins | sample FreactTroBogLake_FD_50227 | JGI IMG/M metagenome (IMG submission 50227)
CCCCCTGACGGTCTTTGAGATCGACCCCGGGTACGTCGGGTTCCTCCGGGACGAGTTCGGAGGTTCACCGGCGGGGTTTCAGGTGGTGGAGGGGGATGTGGTGAAGACCTGGAAGTCTCAGCCCCGGTCCGGGACCAAGACGGTGGGGAACTTGCCGTACAACGCGGCCAGCGCCATCATTGCCGATTTCATCGAGGGGGGCTTCTTCCCCGAGGTGTTCGTCGTCACCGTGCAACTCGAGATGGCCCAGCGAATGACTGCGGTCCCCGGGACCAAGAACCACTCGAGCTTCTCGGTCCTCTGCCAGTCCGTGTTCCAGGTCGACGACGTGGTGACCCTGAAGCCGGGGTCATTCTACCCGGCCCCCGAAGTCACCAGCCGGGTGGTCCGGTTACGACCCCACGGGTTGTTCCCCGACCTCGACCACCGACGGTTCTCGGTGTTGGTCCGGGAGTGCTTCTCGAGCCGGCGGAAGACCCTTCGGAACAACCTGCCCGGGGCGGCGTCGGCCCTCCAGGTGTCGGACCAGGCCCTGACGGCGGCCTTCGGTGCGGCGGGCCTCGACCTAGGGCTCCGGGCCGAGGCCTTGTCGGTTCGTCAGTTTGTGGACGTGTTCCGCCACCTGGGCTGATGTCTACTCGTGCTTGAGGTCGGGCTGGGTCCAGTCGATGGCGACGTTGATCCGGTGGGCCAGGGCCTCGAGATCCCCATCGCTGTGGCCCACAATCCCTGCGGTGGTCACCGTGATCGAGCCATCGGCGGCCTTGGTGAACACCCGGGCCCCGTGGTGGGCGTTGGTCAGTTGCACCTGGTCGGCGGGGTGGCCGTCGTCGAGGAGGACACTCCCGTTGCAGGTGCAAAAGTAGGTGCTCGTCCCGTCGGTGGTGACGTGAAAACTGGTGCCCCGGACCCCGGCGGCCACGGTGGGGGNCTTCAAGGTGAACGCCGCGTCGGTGGTCTGGACCAGCCGTTTCAGCACGCTGGTGAACTCCCCCTTGTCGAGGTTGACGGTCTTGGTCACCTGGGAGAAGTCGATGCGGACCACCGACTGGGGGCCGACCCGGAAGATGTTGCGCCCCGCAAACACAATCTCAATGGTGGAGTCTTTTCCGGTCTTCACGACCTGGGGGCCAATCAAGAGGTCACCGGTGTCGGTGGCCCTGCCGTTGGCGGTGACGTCACCATCGACAAACACCACCCGACCTGCCAGGTCGAGGTTGGTAGCCTGGGCCCAGGGGGCTACGACCGTCAAGAGAACGAGAGNGACAATGGGGAGGAAGGATGGAAGTTTCATCCCTCTAGTATAAACCCTTCCGGAGAAAAGTAAAGGAAGCTTGACAAATTCCCCGGAAAATTAGAGCAAACCCTGGGCCTTCAGGGTGTCCTTGAGGAGGGTCCGTTTCCCCTCGTCCATGGGGCAGAGGGGGAGGCGGAACGTCTCCAGCATCTTGCCTTGGAGGGCGAGGGCCGTTTTCACCGGGATGGGGTTGGTGTCGATGAACAGCGCCTTGAACAAGGGCAGCAAGCGGTAGTGGAGGGCCCGGGCCTGGTCCCAGCGACCGCCGAGGGCGGCCTGGGTCAGGTCCACCAGAGCCTGGGGCACCACGTGGCTGGCCACCGAGATGACCCCATCGCCGCCGAGGGCCAACAGGGGGAACAGCAGGTTGTCGTCGCCCGAGAGCACCGAGAACCCCGCCGGGCGTCGGCCCAGGACATCCATGATCTGGCCCAGGTCCCCCGAGGCTTCCTTCNCCCCGACCACGTTGGGGTGGGCCGCCAACCGCAACAAGGTGTCGGTTTCGAGGTTCTTGGCCGTTCGGCCGGCGATGTTGTACACGAGGAAGGGCAAATCGACGCCGTCGGCCACGGTCAGGAAGTGACGGTACAGGCCTTCTTGGTTGGGCTTGTTGTAGTAGGGAACGACCTGCAACGTGGCGGTGGCCCCTTCCTCCTTGGCCCGGCGGGTCAGGNGGAGGGCTTCCTCCGTCGAGTTCGACCCCGTACCCGCGATCACGGGGACCCGGCCGTTGGTCCACCGGACCACCTTGCCCACCACATCCATGTGCTCGTCGTGACTGAGGGTGGGGCTTTCCCCCGTGGTCCCCATGGGGACTAAGCCCGCCACCCCGGCGGCGATCTGCTCCTCGACCAAGCGTTTCAGAGCACCCTCATCGACGGCACCCCGGTCGGTGAACGGGGTCACGAGGGCAGTGTACACTCCTTGGTAGGCCATGGCTTACTCTCCTTGCCGGTCTAAGCCGGCGAAAAACTGACGGGCAAACTCTTCAACGTCGACGAAGCCGGCCTGGGGTCGGGTGACCAGCCATTCGGCGGCCAGGACGGACCCCAGGGCAAACCCGGACCGGTTCCGGGCCGTGTGGCGAATCTCCAGGGAATCGGCCGCCGAATCCACCAGCACTTGGTGGATTCCCGGGATCGACCCGCCCCGGACCGAGGCCACGTGGAGTTCGTCGTCCCGGATGGCCCGGTCGATCCGGCCGGTGTTCAGGGTGGTCTTTCGGGGCAGGTTTCGTAGGATGCGATCGGCGGTGGTCAAGGCCGTCCCCGACGGCGAGTCCTTTTTCAGCCGATGGTGCCACTCGGTGACCATGAGGTCGTACTCGGGCAGGGTGGCGATCATGGCGGCGGCCTTTTCCACCAGCTGGAAGAACATGTGGGCCCCGATGCTGAAGTTCGTGCCGTGGATGAGCGCGGCCTGATACCCCTCGACGATGGTCTTGGCCTCGGGCTTGCGGTCGTCCCAACCGGTGGTCCCCACCACGGCCGGAAGGCCGGCGGCCGCATAGGCCCTCACGTGGTCGATCACGGCCTCGGGCAGGGAAAACTCGATGACGGCCTCACTCCCCCGGAGGATCTCCGAGGACAGTTCCGTGGCGTCCCCGNCCCCCGGCGTCCGGTCAATCCGGGCGGACACCCGGTGGCCCCGGGCCTGGAGAATGGTCTCGACTTCGTGGCCCATCCGGCCATACCCCACGATCAGCACGTTCATGGGGCCCATCATAAAGGAGAACGACTGGCACCGCAAGGAGGGATGGGTCTGGGGTGGCGAGGTCTTGACGCACTGGCCAATCGGGCGTACTTTTTAGTCAAGCAAGTCGCTTGACATAGGAGAACACCCATGAAGGCCAAGAATGTCCTTGAGACCATCGGCAACACGCCCCACGTCCACGTGAACCGTCTGTTCGGTTCCAAGCATGATGTCTGGATCAAACTCGAAAAGCAGAACCCGGGTGGGAGCATCAAGGACCGGATCGCCCTGGCCATGATCGAGGATGCCGAGAAGAAGGGCCTCCTGAAGCCGGATACCACCATCATCGAACCCACCTCGGGGAACACGGGGATCGGCCTGGCCCTGGTCGCCGCGGTCAAGGGCTACAAGCTGATTTTGGTGATGCCCGAGTCGATGTCCATCGAACGCCGGCGCCTGATGGCAGCCTACGGCGCGACCTTTGACTTGACGCCCCGGGAAAAGGGGATGAAGGGGGCGATTGCCCGGGCTTCGGAACTCAACCAGCAGATTCCCAACAGCTGGATCCCCCAGCAATTCGAGAACCCCTCGAACGTGTCCGTGCACCAAAAGACCACCGCCGCCGAGATCCTGGCGGACTTCCCCGACGGCATCGACGTTCTCATCACCGGCGTGGGCACCGGGGGGCACATCACGGGGGTGGCCGAGGTCCTCAAGCCGAAGTTCCCGAAGTTGAAGGTGTACGCCGTGGAGCCGGCCGCCAGTCCGGTCATCTCCGGCGGCCAGCCCAGCCCTCACCCCCTCCAGGGGATCGGTGCTGGGTTCATTCCCACCAACCTCCACAAGGAAATCTTGGACGGTGTCATCACCGTGACCAAGGAAGAAGCCTTTGAGTACGCCGTCCGGGCAGCGAAGGAAGAAGGCCTCTTCGTCGGTGTCTCCACCGGCGCGTCGCTGGCGGCGGTGGCCAAGAAGCTCGCGGATCTCCCGGCCGGGGCCAAGGTTCTGACCTTCAACTACGACACCGGCGAACGGTACCTGTCGATCGACGGCCTCTTCGTATAAGGGACCAAGGGCCCCGGGGATAGGGATCCCCGGGGCCCTTCCTTAGGTAGGCAAGGGTAGCGACCTCACCGAGGGAAGACTCCCTTGCTTACCGATACCCGGGGGAACTCCGGGGGTGAGGGCGACCACCGCCCGGCGAAAACTTTCATCCCGGTCCAAGGGAATCCCGAACCCCTGACTCTGCTCGAGTTGCGAAAAGCCGTGGACCAGGGCCCTCCAGCCCCGGACGGCGTGGAGGGCGTCTTCGCCCTGCAACCCAAACTCCTGGGCCACCTGGAGGACCAGGGCCATGAGCCGGGCCTCCGCCCCGGCGAACCGGGGGTCCAGGGACGCTTGGGCGGCGGGGACCCCCAGGGTGGCGCCGTACCGCCCCGGGTGGTCCCGGACGAAGGTCCGGTACGCCGTCAGCGTGGCCAGGAGGCCTTGGTCGGGGGNGTGGGGCTGGTCCAGGGTCGCCTCCAATCGGTCAGCCAACTGACCCAGGGCGGTGACGGCCACCTCGAAGATCAGGTCCCCGAGGCTCTCCACATGGTTGAACAACGACGGGGGCCGGATGCCCAAGACCTCGGCGAGCCTGGTCAGGGTCAGGGCCCCCAGCCCTTCCCGGTCGGCCAGGTCAGCGGCGGCGGCCACCACCGAGGCCCGGTTCCACCGGGGTGGTTTTTCGGTATCCTTCATCGCACCAAGGCTCCGAGGACCAAGGCCGCCGTGGCCTCGGGAAACTCAGCGTGGGGGTAGTGCCCGGCCCCGGGGACGAGGGCGTAGCTCCCGTTCAGGGTCTGGGCCACCCACCGGGCCTCGGCCTCGGGGTCGGGAAAGTCCGGGTCCTTCGTCCCCATGACCACGAAGGTCGGTGCGTTCACCCGGGGTAGTCTCTGTTCCGAAGCGTCCTTGGGGGCCCTGAGCATGGCCCGAAGGGCGGCCAACCGTCCTGGTTCCCGGAGGTTCCGGGTCAGGCGCCGTCGGTACGAGGCCCAGTCGTCGGGCCGGCGGGTAGGGTACAGGGTGGCGTAGAACGCCCCCCAGGCCCCGGGCCCCCAGAACCCCCGGAACAGGGTCGAAAACAACCATCCCATCCCCGGTGACACCCGGCCCCGGACAAAGGGCCCCAAAAGGACGAGCTGGGCCACCAGCTCTGGCCTCTCGGCCGCCAGCCAAACGGCGGCCCCGGCGGCCATGGAGTCGCCGATCACCCGGGCCGGACCGGCCTTCAGGTGGGCGACGAGCCCTCCCAGGTCGAGCCCCACCCCGGCCACCGAGAAGTCGGTCCCGCGCACAGTACTTTCGCCGTGGCCCCGTAAATCCACGGTGACGACCCGGAACCCCGCCTGGACCAAGGGCGGTACCAAGAACCGATACTCCTGGCGCAGGTCGCCCATCCCGGGAACGCAGACCACCAAGGGTCCGGCTCCCTGGTCGTCGTAGGCAAGGGAGCCCGTCGGACTCTCCCAAAACAGTGTCTTCTCCATCTGGAACCTCTCGTATAAGAATACTAATAGCATTAGCTAAAAAGCAAGGCCAACCTTGACGATTCCTTGGATTCCTTCTACCTTGGCGGAACAAAGGAGGTTCACCATGCCGGTCAAGATTCCCAGCAACTTGCCCGCCCGGGAGTTGCTCGAAAAAGAGAACATCTTCGTGATGTCCGAGCTCCGGGCCGCCCGCCAGGACATTCGTCCCCTGAAAATCGCGGTGCTGAACCTCATGCCCACGAAAATTCAGACCGAAACGCAGATCCTACGGCTCCTGGGTAACACCTCGCTCCAGGTGGAAATTTCCCTGATGCACATGGGGACCCATGAGTCCCGGAATACCCCTGCGGAGCACCTCGAGTCGTTCTACTCCACCTTCGACCAGGTCAAAACGGAAAAGTTCGACGGGCTGGTGATCACCGGGGCCCCGGTGGAGAACCTGGCGTTCGAGGAGGTCGACTATTGGAAAGAGATGGAAGACATCCTGAACTGGAGCACCACCCATGTCTTTTCAACCCTCCACATCTGCTGGGGTGCCCAGGCCGGCCTCTACCATCACTACGGGGTCCCCAAGTACCCCCTCGGCAAAAAGGTGTTCGGGGTCTACCGCCACGAGATCCTCGAACCCAAGGAGCAGATCGTCCGGGGCTTCGACGAGGATTTTCCCGCCCCCCACAGTCGTCACACCGGCATCCTCCGGGAAGACGTGTTGAACGCCGGCGGGTTGCGGTTGGTGGCTGAAAGTCCCGATGCTGGGGTGTACCTGGTGGTCAGTGACGACGGTCGTCGGGTGTTCGTCACCGGTCACCCGGAGTACGACCGTCTGACCCTCAAGGCCGAGTACGAGCGGGACCTGACCCGAGGGCTGGCCATCGACGTCCCCAAGGACTACTTTCCTGGGGATGACCCACGGGCCAAACCGGGGGTCACGTGGAAGAGCCATGCCCACCTGTTGTACGCCAACTGGCTGAACTACTACGTGTACCAGCTGACGCCCTACGACCTGGACCAGCTCCCGTCGCCCTCGTAAGGATCCGGAGTGCACCTCGACCTACCGTCCTTGGAGTGGATCCTCTTCCTGGTCTACCTGGTCAACGCCGTGTTGACCGGGCTCCTGGCTTGGTCGGGACGGTCGTTTTTTGGAGCCTGGTACTGGGTTCTGGCCCAAACCATGTTGGCCATCGGGGCCTTCTTGCTCGTCACCCGGAGTTGGCCTGGGGTCCCGTCGTGGGTACCCATCGTGGCCGGGAATGGGTTTTACCTGGGGTCGAGCCTTCCCTTTGCCCATGCGATCTGGTTGTTCCGAAGGTCCACCCGGTTTCCCTTCTGGACGTACGGCCTGGTGCCGGTCATGGTCCTGACCCTAGCCTCGGTGGTCCCGTGGCCGTTCTCCGAGAGGGTTCAGGTGGTGTCGGCGTGGGCCGTCCTGGGTTCGCTGTTTCCGGGGTTCTTGCTGATCACCCGGGTGGCCCCAGCGTACCGTCTGGCCAACGCGTTGACCGCCTTGCCCTTTGGGGTGAGTGCGGCTGCGTCGCTGGTGCGACTCGCTTGGAACCACGTGGATCCCAACNCCCTCGAGTACTACCAGCAGAGCGGCTGGAACGAGGTCTACGTGATCGGGTCCCTCTTCGTGTCCACCGTGACGTCGTTTGGGTACTTCATGATGACCGGTGTCCGGGCCGAGCAGGATCTGCAGGCTAAGGACAAAGAAATCGACGGCCAGAACCGGAAACTCATCGAGTCGAACCGGGCCAAAGATCTGTTTTTCTCCATCATCGCCCACGACCTTCGGGGACCCATCGGGGGAGCCGCCCGGTACGCCCGGAAGCATCTTTTGGGGAAGATGACCGGCCTCGAGGCGAAGTACAACGAGGTGGAAATCCTGGCGTCGGCCCTCGAAAAGACCAACGAGTTCCTGGAAAAACTGTTGTGGTGGAGCCGGGCCCAGCAAAATGACTGGACGCCCACCCGGGTCATCGTCGACCTCGGGTCGGTGTTGGACCAGTCGGTTTCGTTGATCCGATCCGCCGCCGACCTCAAGGAAATCCGGATCGAAGTCGCGCCCGGACCCTACCCCCAACCCCTGGCCGACCCCGAGTCCGTCCAGCTGATCCTGGGGAACCTCCTGTCCAATGCGGTGAAGTTCAGCCTCCCGGGGCACGTGGTGCGGTTGAAGGTGGAGGAAGAGTACGGCCTGTGCCGGATCGTGGTCGAGGACGAGGGGGNGGGGATGGACCCGGCCACCACGGACCGGCTCTTCCGGATCGAGGACAAGCTCACGACCCACGGAACCTCCGGGGAGCGGGGAAGCGGCATGGGGTTGCTGTTGGCCCGGAGCCTGGCCGAGCGAAACCGGGGGGGGATCACCATCGAGAGTCAGCCCGGGGTCGGGACCACGGCCACCCTGTGGTTGCCTACCCCTGGGCTGGAAGGATCCGGGAAATAATGTCGTGGAGTCGGGGCAATTCGTAGGGTTTTTGAAGGTAGGCGTAGGGGGCAATCCGGGCGAGGCGGTCGATCACATCGGCCTCGGCGTACGACGACAAGAAGACCACGGGGGTCCGGTAGAACCCCCGAATCTGGACGGCGGAATCGATGCCATCCCGGAAGCCGTGGAGCTTGATGTCCATGAGAACCACGTCGGGATGACACTTCAGGAAGGCGTGGAGCACCATGTCACCGTCGGCGACCACGTCGGTGACCTGGTAGCCCAGGTCCTCCAGATCTTCCTTCAACTCAAGAGCGAGGATGGGCTCGTCTTCGACAATCAAGATGCGCGGTGAACTCTCCAAAATCTCCCCTTCCCCGGTAAAAATAGCCCTCCGACCCGGGCCCGTCAACCCTTTCGACGAACCAGGAGGAGGCCGAGCATCACCAGCAATCCTCCGGGGATGGCGAACAGGGCGAGGGCCAAACCCCAGTGGTCGGCGACCGAGCCCAGGGCCAGGGGGGCCACCAGGATGGCCGACCCCGACCCCACGGCGGCGAACGAACTGGCCTTGGATTCCTGGCCCCCCGAGGCTCCCATGGCCAGGGACACCCCGAGGGGGNAGAAGTTGGCCACGGCAAAGCCGCACAGAACCAGGCCCGTGAACGCCACGAAGGGGTTGGCCAAGGACCAGTACAGGGGAAACCCCACGGCCGCCACCACGATGGCCCCGAGGAGGATGCGCTTTTCGCCGAACCGCTCGGTCAGACGGCTCGAGGTGAGGCGGCTGGCCACCGCCGCCAATTGGAAGGCCCCGGCCCCCGAGACGGCCAGGCTGGCCGAGGCCCCGGGGAGGCCCTTGAGGTACGAGGCCGCCCAGAAGCCCAAACACCACTCGACCCCCACCCCAAAAAAGATCAGCAACCAGGCCCGGAGGAACGACCGGGGCAACCGACGGGGGTCCCGGGTCTCCTGGGCTCCCCCGGCCGGAAGGACCCGGGCCAGGGGGCGGAAGCCCAGCCACGCCGTGACGGCGAGGGTGATCAAGAAGGCGGGCCAGAGGATGCGCCAGCCCACCCCGAGGGCCGTCCCCAGGACGAGGACAAACGGAGCGGCGGCGCTGGTGACGCTGGCCGCCATGTTGGCTTCGAGGAGGGCCTTTCCCCGGAAGGGCCCGGCTTGGCCTGAGACCGCCAACTGGACCGCGGCGAGGCTCACGGTTCCCGTCAGGCCGGCGACGAAGATGCCGACCAAGCTTACCCAAGGGGTGGGGGCCAGGACCAACACCGTGAGGCCTACCAGGGTGCCCACCTGGCCGCCCCACAGGGACTGTTTCACCCCGATCCTGTGGATCACCCCGGCGGACACGAGGCCCGAGACAATCATGCCCACGGCGAAGGCGCTGATGTGGAGGGCCGACAGGGTGTAGTCGAAGTGGAATTCATCCCTGAGGAACGGGATCGCAGGGCCAATGGCGTTTTGAAGGAAGGCGTACAGGCCCAAAAGGGCGTAGAGGGACCACAGGGCTGGGGTCCGGTGGAAGACCGGGGAAGGCCCGGCAGAGGGGGATGGCATGGGACAAGTCTACCAAACCACCCCCGGTCCGGATAGAGGCGGTTAGCTCCCTTGGCAGAGGATGACGGCGCAGGTGTTCACGATGTCTTCCACCGAACAGCCCCGGCTGAGGTCCGAGCAAGGCTTCGCCATCCCTTGGATGAAGGGACCGAAGGCCTCGGCCCCGGCCAGACGCTGGACGAGCTTATACCCAATGTTCCCGGCTCCGAGGTCGGGGAACACCAGAACGTTGGCCTTCCCGGCGACCGGCGACCCCGGGGCCTTCTTCTTGGCCACCGAGTCCACCAGGGCGGCGTCGGCTTGCAGTTCGCCGTCCACCTTCAGGGCCGGGTCCCGGGCCTGGATGAGCTTCACTGCCTCGACGACCTTGTCGACGTTGGGGTGACTGGCCGACCCCTTGGAACTGAAGCTCAGCATGGCCACCTGGGGCTCGCCCCCGATGAAACTCCGGAAGCTCTGGGCGCTGGCCAAGGCAATCTCGGCCAGTTGTTCGGCGTTGGGGTCGGGGATGATGGCACAGTCGGCAAAGATCATCATGCCGTTGGCCCCCCAGGCCTTGTCTTTCAACTCCATGACGAAACAGCTCGAAGCCGACTTGACGCCGGGAGCCGTTTTGATAATCTGGAAGGCAGCGGTCAAAACGTTGGCGGTGCTGTTGTCAGCCCCGGCCACCAAGGCGTCGGCGTCGCCCCGACGGACCATCATCGAGCCCCAGAACAGCACGTCCTGGATCTTGGTCTTCGCATCGGCGGGGGTAATCCCCTTGGCCTTGCGCAATTCGTAGTATTCGTCGGCATAGGCCGACAGGAGGGGACTGGTGGCGGGGTCGACCACGGAAATGCCGGCCAAGCTCACGCCTAGTTCCTTGGCCTTGGCCTCGATGGCGGCGGCGGAACCGAGAAGAGTCACCTGGCGGGCGATGCCTTCGTCCACGAGTTTCCTGGCGGCGGGGATGGTCCGGGGCTCGGTCCCTTCGGGGAGGACGAGTCGCTTCTGGAGGGCCTTGGCTTGGGCCCTCATTCGTTCGGTGAAAGTCATGAAAACACTCCTGGGGAGCGCCCTCGGTGTCGGTCTTCCGGAGTTTTTAAGTCGCCGAGCCCGCCGAAAGACCGGTCAGCCCGGGGGCGAGGGGTCGGTTCGTAGCGGGTTCGGCTTCTCAGGAACCCTGGGGGGGCCTTCGGTGGGTTGGCTCCTACCCAGGCAGTTTACCACGGCTCGTCCCCTTGGGAAAAGCAGGGGTCCCTGGGTCTGGGTGGCCCTGGCCCTGGTGGCCGCCCCCCTGGGGGCCAGCGACCTTCGCGACGGCCCCGACGACTCCCCCGGGGCCCACCGGTGGACCACCGTCATGCCCCTGCCCCGGCACCGGGACCCCGGGACCGGGACCTGGACCCTGAACGAATCCCTGGCCGTCGATTGGGGCCCGGCCACCGGGGCCGAACGGGACGCCCTGGCCGAACGCCTCGACCTCATGCTGACCCCCCTGGGCCGAGGGTGGCACCCGGCCCAGGGGGCGGAGCCGGCGGCCATCCGGTTCCGCAACCGGGGGGCCGTGGGGGAGGGCTACACCCTGACCGTGGGCCCCGACGGGGCCGACCTGGGGGCCTCGGAGCCCGTGGGCCGGTACTACGCCTTGGTGACCCTGACCCAACTGCTCCCTCCCCGGGCCACGAGCCAAGAGACGGTGCGAATCCCCGGTGGGCGCTACGTCGACGCCCCGGCCTTCGGGTGGCGGGGCCTGATGCTCGACTCGAGTCGGCACTTTCAGACAGTGGCCACCCTGGAATCGGTCCTGGAACTCATGGCCCTCCACAAGCTGAACCGCTTCCACTGGCACCTCACCGACGACCAGGGGTGGCGCCTGGAAATCCCGGGGTGGCCCCGGCTCACGTCGGTGGGGGCCTGGCGCACCGAGGTCGATGGCCGCATCTCCGGAGGCTTCTACACCGCCGACGATGTGCGAACCCTGGTGGCCTTCGCCGCCCGGCGGTACATCACCATCGTTCCCGAGGTCGATGTGCCGGGTCACGCCTCGGCGGCGTTGGCGGCCTACCCCGAGCTGTCGGCGTCCGGGGCCCCCCGGTCGGTGCCCCTGGACTGGGGGGNGGCCGACGGCGTCCTGTCGCTGGGAAAGGCATCGGTCCACCGGTTCACCTCCGACGTTTTGGCCACCCTGGTCGCCCTGTTCCCGGGGCCCTGGATCCACTGGGGGGGCGACGAGGTGTACCGCACCCCCTGGATGCACAACCCCGAGAGCGAGGCCTGGATGCGGCGGTCCAACCTGGTCACCGCCGACGATTCCCTGGCCGAGTTCTGGAACGACCTGGCCAGGAGGACCCTGGCCGCCGGCCGGATTCCCATGGGCTGGGACGAGGTCGCCGACTTCAACCCCCCGGCGGGGACGGTGGTTCAGTGGTGGGATACCGGACCCCGGGCCCTCGATGCCCTCGGGGCGGGGTACCCCCTGGTGGCGTCGTGGAAGCTCGGGGCGTACCTCGACTACCCCGAGCTGTCCGGGGACGGGGACCGAGCCCCCTGGATGTCGGTGCAGCCCCTGGAGCGGGTGGCCCAGGATCCGTTTTGGCCCCCGGGGACCCCGGAATCCCAACGGTCCCTGGTCCTGGGCCTCGAAGCCGACCTCTGGACCGAACGGGCCCCCCAGGAGCGCCTGGGCCGCAAGCTGTTCCCCCGGCTGGCGTTGCTCGCCGAGCTGGCGTGGCGAGGGGTCCCCGGGGGCGTCCCCGGCTGGCCCTCGCGGCTAGAAGACCACCGGGAGCGCCTGGAAGCCTGGGGTGTTGGCATGGCCCCCCCGGTCCAGTAAGATGGCCCCATGACCATCGGCGTGTACGGCCTCGGCCGCTTCGGGGCCTTCTGGGCCGAGCTCTTGTCCCATCATTTCCCGGTGACCGCCTGGTCCCGGAACGCCGACCGGCCCGCCCCCCCGGGGGTCCAGCGGGTGTCGTTGCCCGAGTTGTTTGCCGCCGATGTGGTGTGGCTGTGCCCGGCGATTAGCTCCCTGGGGGAGGTTTTGACGGAAATCGCCCCCCTGGTGCGACCCGGGCAGGTGATCGCCGATACCTGCTCGGTGAAGCTGGTCCCGGCTCGACTGATGGAAGAGCGGTTGCCGGCCCACGCCCGGTTGTTGGCCACCCATCCGATGTTTGGCCCCGACTCGGCCAAGGCCGGGTTGGCCGGCCTTTCCGTGGTGGTCCACAACCTTCGGGACGCCGCCGAGCCCCTCGAGACCTGGGCCCGGCTCTTTGCCGACTGGGGCCTCCAGGTGCTTCGGATGACCCCCGACGACCACGACCGGGCCGCCGCCTACACCCAGGGGGTGACCCACCTCCTCGGCCGGGTCCTGAACGACATGGGGTTAACCAGCCACCCCATCGCCACCCGGGGGTACCAGAGGCTGTTGGACATCGTCCAGCAGACCTGCAACGACCCGTTTCAGCTGTTCCTCGACATGCAAAACTTCAATCCCCACACCCCCGGGATGCGGGCCGACCTGAAGCGGTCCTTGGAGAGGATTTCCGCCCGCCTTGACACCCCCGAGGGGGGCCAGTAGGATTACCCCATGCCTGAAATCCATCGTCGGGGAATCGACGTTCGCGAGCTTGACACAGTCTTAGCTGAGGATTTCGAATTCGAGGGCGAGATGGAGTTCTCGAAGCCGTTGATGCTCCGGGGCAAGTTCCGAGGCGAGGTCCGGACCAGTAGCGACTTCATCGTGGCCGAGGGCGCCCAGGTCGAAGCCAAGATCGAGGGTCGGGTCGTGGATGTCCGGGGCCGGGNGATTGGCAACATCCAAGCCAGTGAACGCATTGACTTGACGTCCACCGCCCGGGTCCGGGGAGACCTGATGGCTCCCCAGGTCATTGTGGAGGCCGGGGCCCGGTTCAACGGACTGTGCACCATGTCGGAAACCGAGGGAGTCGAACCGTGATTTACCGTACCTTGTTCTTCGTTTGGCTGGTCCTCGGGGCCGGTCTTCTCGGGGCCCAGCAGAAGGACGCCCTGGAGGCCTACAAGGCCGGTCAGTATGCCGACGCCGTGGCCATCACCCAGGGCGAGCTGAAGGCGAACCCCAATAACATGGATTCCTACGTGGTCCTGTGCTGGTCCCTGGAAAAGCTGGAAAAGCACCAGGATGCGCTGAACTACGCCCAGCAGGCCCTCAAGATCAACGCCTACGACTTTCGGATCATTGAAGTGACCGGCGAGGCCTTCTTCTACCTTGGGAAAAACCTCGATGCGTTGAAGGCCTTTGAACAGTACGTGGTCCTTGCCCCTTCCGGCGATCGAATCGAGAAGGCCTACTACTTCATGGGTGAGATCTACCTTCAGCTGGGCCAATACAACCGAGCCGACATTGCCCTGACCACCGCCGTGTATCACTCGCCCCAGACCGCCGTTTGGTGGTCCCGGCTCGGGTACGCCCGGATGTTAGCGAAGGATTACCCGGCGGCGAAGGCGGCCTACGATGAAGCCCTCCGGCAAAACCCCGGGTTGACCGACGCCGTCCGGGGCAAGCAGCAGGTGGAAGGGCTCCTGGCCAAGCAAGCGTCAAACTAGAAGCCGGGGAAGCCACCGGGGGATGAGGGCGACACCCCGTCCCCCGAAGCCGTTGAATAGCCTCCATCCCGGTTCCACGGGGTGGGCGAGGACCAGGGGCGACCGGGNGCGACTGGCCGGACGAACCCCCCAACGATGATCCACCACTTCGAATTCCCGGTGACCCAGCCAGGCCGCTAGGTCGTCCTCGAGTTGCTCCCGGGCTTGGGGTCGGTACCCCTGGTCTTCCACGTCACTCTCGTGGGTGGCTCCCCAGCGGAACCCGGAACCGAAGGGCAACAAAAACCGGGGACCCACTTCGGCGTACGTCCGGTGCAACCCGGGGATCCGGACGGTGAGCACGTCCCCCCGGACGGCCTGCCACTGGCCCCGGACCCCGGGGACGTCGGCCCAGGCTTCGGACCGAAAATCCGCCAAACCACCGCACCACCACACGTCCTGACCCCGGCCTTCCCGGGGCTCGAACCGACGGACCTCCAACCGCCCCTGGGCCTGCCACCGGTCCCGGGCCCCATCCACCAGGGCCGGCAGGTCGACCCAGCCGCCCCCCTCGATCCACACCCCAGGGGCGTCGCCCAGGGGGCCCAGGACGGCGTTCCACCCCGGGGCAGCCTTGGGGAAGGCCTCGGGGCCCACCTTGGCCCCGGCCAGGGGGCGAGCCAGGGGCAGGGGGTGGACCAGGGACCGGCCGAGGCGGCCCTCCAGGGACCGATAGTAGGGGACCAGGGCATCCCAGTTGTCGCCGTCGGCGGTGAACCGGGGTCCCGTGAGGGGGTTGAAGAGGCCGGCCGCGGCCCGGGTGGCCGGGGCTCCGGCCCCTTCGTCGACGACCACAAAGTCCCGGCCCTGGTCTTCGGCGGCCAGGGCCGCCAAGGTTCCGGCGAGGCCGCCGCCTACGATGGTGAGCATTCCGAGTTCTCCTTGCCGAATCCTGACAGAAGCACTAGATTTTATCACAGGAGTAACCCATGAATCTTTTGGACCAGCTGAAAAAGGTCACCAAAGTCGTCGCCGACACCGGTGACTTCCAAAGCATCAAGGCCTTCACCCCCCTCGATGCCACCACCAATCCGTCCCTCATCCTGAAGGCGGCGACCCAGCCTGTCTACCGTTCCCTGGTGGAAGCTGCGGCCCAAAAGGCGAAGGCGAAAGGGGGCACTCCCGAGCAAATTTTGGCCCGGGCCATCGACGAGACCAGCGTCGCTTTTGGTTTGGAGATCCTTAAGATTGTCCCAGGCCGGGTGAGTACCGAGGTCGACGCCCGGCTGTCCTTCGATACCCAGGCCACCGTCGCCCGGGCCCGGGGCATCATCGCCCTCTACGAAGCGGCGGGGATTTCCAAGGATCGTATCTTGATCAAGATCGCTTCCACCTGGGAAGGGATCAAGGCCGGGGAGATCCTCGAGAAGGAAGGGATCCACTGCAACCTGACCTTGCTGTTCAGCCTGGCCCAGGCCGTGGCCTGCGCCGAGGGCGGCATCCGGTTGATTTCGCCGTTCGTGGGCCGCATCCTCGACTGGCACAAGGCCAATCGCAAGGTCGACAGCATCCCGGCGGTGGAAGATCCCGGTGTCCTCAGCGTGACGGCCATTTACAACTACTATCAGAAGTTTGGATTCAAGACCCAGATCATGGGGGCGAGTTTCCGGAACATCGGCGAAATCATCGAACTGGCGGGGGGTGAACTGCTGACCATTAGCCCCGACCTGTTGGCCGAGTTGGCCAAGACCGAAGGCACCCTGGTGACCAAGTTGACCCCGGAATCCGCCAAAGCGGCTTCGGTGACCAAGATTGCCGCCGATGAAAAATCCTTCCGCTGGTGGTTGAACGAAGACGCCATGGCCACCGAGAAGTTGGCCCAGGGGATCCGGGCCTTTGCCGCCGACCTGGTGAAGCTCGAAGACCTGCTCAAGCCCTTGCTGGTGTAAGACAAAGAACCAAGGCCCGGGGTCCGGGCCTTGGCGTTGTTCCGAGGATCAGCGCATCGGGCGGGGGCCGTCGTTCGGCCCTTGGTCACCCTGGGGTCCGCCCTGACCGGGCTCCCCGGACCGCCAGCCCATCCGGCGATGGTTCTGCATCATGACCTTCAGTTCGTAGAAGACCTTGTCCCCCACAATCTTTTTGATCTGCAGATCGGTGGCCACCGCATCCTTTTGGATCTGGGCCTGCACGCTGGCCTTCTTGTCCACGAGGTCATCGATGGCCTTCACATCCGGGGTGTCGGCGGTCAATCCCAGGTCGATCTGGGCCTGGTACACCCGAACCTGGGCCCGTTCGGCCCGGGCGGTGGCCTGATGTTTGGTGAACACGTCGGTGACCTGGGTGATCTGGTCGTCGGTCAGTCCGAGAGACTTGAGCACGTGTTGAGGTCGGTCCATGGGGCTACTCGGGGCTCCTTGGGCAAACCCGAAAGCCGCCAACGACATCAACGCGGTGACGAGTGCAAGGCGAAACGTCCACTTCATTGTTCCCTCCTTATGGGATTCACCCTAGAAACCCCTGGGATGCCCCAAAATTTCTTACGGCATTCTTAATCCTAAACCGACGTCCGGCGAGCCTCCATGGCGGTGTGCAACCGGTCCGCCTGGAGGAGGAAGGTCTCCATCCGGGCCCGGATGATCTGGCTGAAGGGGTTGCCGTCGCACTCCACCGACAGGAAGGGCAGGATGTCGGTGGTGGCCTTCAGGTCCGAGAGGTCCACGGGGTGACCGGCCTGCCGGGCCGCCTCCTCCTTGCCCTCGACCGTCATCTCCACCGTCGAAACGGCCTCGGTCATCCGGGAGTTCATGCACCCGAAGGGGCCCACGTTGATCACCCCGCAGTACTTGTCGGCCAGGTGGTGCAGGGCCGCCCCGGTGGACAGCCCCGGTTCCCCCGTGAGGGTATAGGGGAAGATGTGCTGGGAGTGCTCCATGAACTTTTTGATATCGATCATCTCCTTCTCGAAGAGTCCTGTCTTGGCCAGGATCGACTTGATCTTCCCCTCGTGCCAGTCCTGGACCTTGTCCGAGATGGCCATTTCCAGGCGACCGATGAAGGAGGTCTTGAGTTCGTACATCCCGATGTCCCGGAGGAAGTCGGTGTACCGCACCCATTCGGACACCGGGGCGTCGAGCATGACGANCCCTTGGTCCGCCAGAAGGTCGGGGATGCCCATGAGGCTGAAGTGGTCCCGGCGGACGAAGATTTCTCCCACCAGCCCGATGTACTTGGCCCGATGGATGGGCACGGTCGTCTGGATCGACGCCAGAACCCGGGCCGATTTCCTCAGCTGGGGGTAGAGCTTGGTCGGGTTTGTGCCGTCGAAGGACCCTTCGATCCGATCGATTTCCTGGTTCAAGAGGGCCAGGGCCTGGGGTTTGTCCACGGCCAGGGCTTTGACGGCGTTGCGGATGTCGTCCAGGACGTCGAAGGCGTAGAGGGCTTTCACCATTTCGAGGCGGAACTTCAGACCCAACCCGGCGTAGCCGTTGTCGTTCGAGAGGGTCATGGTCGTCGTGTTCGGCAACCTGAGCTTGTCGATGGTGGTCTTGAGGAGGATGTCGTATTGACCCACCCGGCAGCACCCCCCCGCCCCCACGATCATGAGGACGAGCTTTTCGTTGGGGTCCTGGCGGTACTTCAGGTACTTCATCAACTCGCCCACGATGTTGATGATGGGCAGGCACTCCTTGCTGGTGGTCACGGACCGACCCAGGTCCAGGGCCTCCCGGTCGCAGACGGGGAGGGGCTCGGCGTCCCACCCCATCCCCCGGAGGACGGCCGTGAAGCCCCGGTTGAAGAGATCGCCCATGCTGGGGACCAACACCTTCNCCTTCCCCGAGTCCAGCCGGGTCCGGGTGCCGTGGGGGTCGATGAACACCGCCTTCCCCAGTTCATCGAGTTCGGCCCGGGCGGCCCGGAAGGCTTCCTGGGTCTTGGCCCCCCGGCCCTGGACCTTGAGGAAGTTTTTGATCACGTCCATGAAGGCCTCGATCCGGGTATTGACCCCGGCGTCGGCGGTGTGGCTGTCGACCTCGATGGTCAGGGAAGGCTTGGACCCCATGAGGTCCCGGAAGTGCTGGACCATCATCGAATCGAGGGCGCAGAGGAAGTTCGTCAGGTAGCACCCGAACAGTTGGGGGNGGCGTTCGATGATCCGAGCCGCCTTGATGATCCGCTGGCCCATCTCCCAGTAGGTGTTCTTGTAGTTCTCCTCTTGTTCGTAGGGAAGGAAGTCGTAGGGGATGATTTCCACCCCTCGGCTGGCGAACTTGGACGGGACACCCTTGTTCGTTTCTTCGGCAAAGGCGTTGTAGGGCCGACCGAACAGCACCACCGCGATCCGGTCGGGATCGGCCTCGAGCCGGGCCAGGATCCGACGACCCTCGGCCTTCAGGGCCTCAAAGAAGCTCTGCTGGGCTTGGACGGCCAGGCCGTGGGCCCGGCGGCCTTGGTCGGCGGTGAACCCGAGCTCCTCGGCGATGGTCACGAAGGCGGCCTCGGCCGAGGCCCAGCCCCGCATGAGGTTCAGGGCCGGCGACAGCAGTTTGGGGCCGTCCTTCAGGCCCCGGAGGAAGCTGGCCCGTTGGTAGAACGGCTCGCCTTGGACGAACATGCACACGGTCTGGTACTCGATGCGGTAGTCCTTCTGGTCCGAGACGTGGAGTTCCTTCAACTGGGGCAAGAAGATGTAGTCCGGCTGCTTTTCCAACAGGTTCTCGAACATCCCCATGGCCACCTGGGCCGACAGGCAGAGGCTGGTCTGGGCCTTATCGATCCCCGATTGACGAACCGTGTCGGGCAAGACGATCCGGCAGCCAAGTTGGTTGAAAAACGTCGTGTAGAGGGGGTAGAGGGTGTTGATCTGGAACGACCGGTTCAGGCCCACCAAGGGGGCGTCGGGGGCCAGGTCGGTCCGGGGGGCCACCCAGGGGNGGAACAACAGCTCCCGGCGTTTGGCCACGTGGTTGAGGTCTGACACGTCGAACTGCAGGTGGTGCAGTTGGTTGTAGTACTTGTTGCAGGCCCCTCCGAAGGGGAACTTCTGGCCTTCGATCTCCACCATCGAGATCTCGCACCGGCGGTCGCAGTGCTCCTGGGCCCCCCGGCAAACGAAGGACTTCCCGTTGGTGACCTCCCGGCCGATCAGGGTCGACAGTTGGTACTCCTGCCGGGGAAGAAGCCCGAGGTCGAGGAGGTTCTTGATCTCCAAGGCGACGCCGTAGGCGCCCATCAACCCGGGGNGGGGGGGGACGATGATGGCCTTGCCGGTGAGGGCGGCCATGGCCACCGGGACGGCCTTGTTGTAGCACACCCCGCCCTGCATGAAGATCTTCTTCCCCGTTTGTCGAAAGCCCTTCACCCGGTTGATGTAGTTGATGCAGATGGAATACACCAGCCCGGCCAGGATGTTCTCCTTGCTGATCCCTTCTTGGGTCGCCGTGTTGATGTCGCTGGAGATGAAGGCCGCGCACTGGTCCGAGAAGTTCGGCGGGTTCGGGGCCCCGAGGGCGAGGGGNGCGATGTCTTCCATCTTCACGCCCATGGATTCCAGGGCCGACTCTTCCAGGAAGCTCCCGGTCCCCGCCGAGCACGCCTCGTTCATGGCGTAGTCCGACGCCACCCCGTTCGTCAGGAAGGTGTACTTGGCATCTTGGCCGCCGATTTCGAAGATGGTGTCCACTTCGGGGTCGAAGTGGGCCGCCGCCCGGGCGTGGGCAATGATCTCGTTGATGATGCCCTCGGTCCCGGCGTGGAGGCCGGCAAGGTACCGGCCCGACCCCGTGACCCCGATGCCGACGATGGTGACCTTGGTCTTGCCGATCTGGTCGGCCAGGGACTGGTAGCATTGGCGGCTGGCTTCGATGGGGTTCCCGTTGGTCCTGAGGTACCGGGCGCAGAGGATCTTCTCGTCCCGGAGGCGGAGGAGCACGGCCTTGGTGGTGGTCGACCCGACGTCGAGGCCGACGACGCACTCGTCGCCGTTCTGGGCGGTCTCAAAGGGCAGGTCCTTGAACTCGACCCGGTCGGCCACCTGGGCCAAGGGGGTCAGGAACTCAAACGACGACTTGACGTCCTTGAAGTAGTGACCCTTGGTGATCTCGGGGGTGAGCTTGTTCTTCAGGGCGTAGATGGCCGCCCCCAGGGCCTCGAAGCACGGGGCATTCTCGGGGACTTCCACGTGGGGGATGGCCTGTCGGAGGAAGTCAATGACCACGCCGTTTTGGGCGGTGCCCCCGACCACCAGAACCTTCCGGGCGTTGATCCTCACCAACAGTTCCTCGATCTTCTTGGCAATCATCCGGGCCAACCCCGCGGCCACGTCCCCGATGGGCTCCCCTTTGTTCAGGGCGTGGGTGCAGTCGGACTTGCAGAACACCGAGCACCGGCCCGACAGGTGGTGGGGGTTCGAGCTCTTCCGGGCCAGGTCCACAGCCTCGTTGACCCCGATGTTCATCCTTCGAATTTGTTGCAGGAAAAACTCCCCGGTCCCCGAGGCGCACTTGTTCCCCGAGCTGATCCGGCTCACCTTTCCCTTTTTATCCATCTCGTACACGATGAACGACTCGCCCCCGGCCGAGACCACGGCGTCGAACCGGCCCGTCCCGTCCCCGGGGAATAGATGCTGAAAGGCCATCTCGGTGGCCTCTGGTTCGATGATGGAAGGGAAGTTCGTTAGGTCCCGGAACTTGCGCCCGGTGAGGGTGACCTTTTTCCCTTTGAGGTCGTAGGCATCGATGATCCGGGTGAACGTCCCCTTGGGGTCGCCATCGTGTTCGACGATGATCTTGTTCACTATCTCGATGGCACCGTTGCGGTTCTCGACCTCGACGAGGGAAAAGGTCGAGGCTCCTAGGCAAATCCCCACTGCCGGGTCCCTGGCTCCTGCGCTTGTCATGTCTGCCCCCTTGGGCCCGTCCAGGGCCCTCACGTTTTGATGCCGTTCATAATCAAGTCCACAAATTGAGTTTCGATGGTGGCCAGGGTTTCCCCGGACAGGTCGATGTCTTGGTACCAGACATCGAGGAAGGTGTAGAGCACCGAGCTGCCGATGTACCGGGCCGCCGCGGCCGGATCGACCTGGCGAAAGCGCCCCCTCTGGATCCCCAGGACGATGAACCGTTCCATCATCGTTTTCATGGGGGAGTACACCTGCTCGAACATCGCTTCCTTCAAGCGGGGGTTGAACGCGGATTCGCCGTGGATGACCGAGATCAGGTCTCGGTTTTCGTGGAAGAGGACCAGGCGTCCATGGATGAACGACCGGATGATGCACTCCATGTCGGTGCCCATGTAATCGGACAAAACGTTCTCCATGGATTCCCCGAAGAGCTGGGGGACCACGGTTTCGACCAACTCCGTCACCAGGCCCATGAGGATGTCTTCTTTGTTGGGGAACAGGCGGAACATGGTACCCACCGACACCCCGGCGGCGTCGGCGATTTCCTTCGTGGTCGCCCCGTGGAACCCCTTCACCAGGAAGACCCTTCGGGCTGCCCCGAGGATCATCCGGGCCTTGTCACTTTGCATGGACNCCCTTTGCCGTGGACTAAACGCTTCGTTCCACGGACTGTTTAGTCCAATTAGAATCCCCCCCAAAGTAAAAGTCAATATGTATTAACTTGACTCTTTTTGTCAGCTGTCCGTCAATTCGCCGGGATGGAATTGACTCAAGCCGGGGGACTTGCAACGATGGTCCTGGAAACCAAAAACGAGGAGAGCATCATGAAAAGACTGACCCTGTGGGCCCTAGGGTTCCTATTCACCCTGGGGGCGGCTTCGGCTGCCCCCGTCGAAATCTCCCTGGCCTACCCGGTGGCGGTGGATGCCCCCATCACGGCCCTGCTCAAGGGCTGGACCCAGGAGTTCATGGACAAGAATCCCGGCATCTCGGTGAAGTTGATCTTCTCGGGGGGCTACCCCGATGTGAAGACGGCCGTCCAGACCGCGATCCAAGGGGGCGCCAAGGCCCCCACCCTGGCCGTGATGCTGGCCACCGACGTCTACGACCTGGTGAACGCCAAGTACGTCGACAGCCTCGACGACCTCGTGGCCCAGGCCCCCGAAGGTCCTGGGTTCGTGAAGGACTTCTTGCCGGCCTACATGGGCAATTCGACCTACCAAGGCAAACTCTGGAGCCTTCCGTTCCAGAGGTCGGCCGTGGTTCTGTACTACAACGCCGACCTGCTGGCCGCCCAAAAGATCCCCGTCCCCCGGAGCTGGGACGACCTCGGGAAGGCGGCCCAGGCCCTGACGGTGGACGGCGGTAAGACCCGGTGGGGCATCGAGATTCCCACCGAAAATCCCTACTGGACCTTCCAACCCTTGGCCATCGGTGGGGGCAAGAACGTCGCCGCGGACAACGTCACCGTGAACTTCAACGCCCCCGAGGTGGTCGACGCCGTCCAGTTCTACCTCGATCTCAGCCGTAAGTACGCCGGGACCCCTCCTGGTGTTCAGGTGGCTTGGGGCACCTCCACCCAGAACTTTGCCGCCGGGAAGACGGCCATGATCATCCACACCACCGGAAGCCTGGCGGGCATCCTCCGGACCGCCTCGTTCAAGGTCGGGGTGATCGCCGTCCCCGGGAAGAAGCCGGGGACCTCGGCTTCGGTCACCGGGGGCGGGAACCTGTACCTCACCGCCGGTCACACCCCCGACGAACGCAAGGCTGCCTTTGCCCTGGCCCAGTTCCTCTTGGCTCCGAACCGGGTGGCTGCCTTCAGCGCCGCCACCGGGTACATTCCGAACCGAAAGGCCGCCACGGCGACTCCGGAATACGAGGCCTGGTTGAAGAAGGTGCCCCAGGCTGCCGAAGCGGTGGCCGCCCTCGGCGCGGCGGGCCCCGAACTGGCGACCCAGAACCTGGGTGCCGTCAAATCAATCTTCAACAAGTACCTTCAGGCAGCGTTCAATGGAACCCAAAGCCCCCAGGCGGCCATGGATGCCGCCCAACGGGAGGCCACCAAGGCCCTGTCCGACTTCCAATGACCCGGTGGGTGCCATGACCAAGCCCCGGTTGCTTCCCTACCTTCTCGTGGCACCGACCCTGACCTTTGTGGCTGCGTTCACCCTCTGGCCCCTGGGGGAAGCCCTGGTGGGAAGTCTGTTCAAACAGAGGTTGAACATCCCCAAGTTTCAGGTGCCGGGGTTCGTGGGGTTGGGAAACTTCGCGGACCTGGTCTCCGACCCGGACTTTTGGCTCGTCCTGGGGAACACCGCCGTCTACGTGGCGGTGCTGGTTCCCCTGTCCTTGGGGGTAGCCCTGGCCCTGGCCTTCCTGGTGGAAGCGAAGCTTCCGGGGATCCAGGGCTTCCGTCTGGCGCTGTTCCATCCCACGGTGTTGCCCATGGTCAGTGCCGCCACCGTTTGGTTGTTCTTCTTTACCCCCGACTATGGCCTGTGGAACCAGGTCCTCCATGGGCTGGGGTACACAGGCCCCCAGAACTGGACGGGGAACCCTGGGTTAGCCCTGGCGTCCCTGGTGGTCGTGGCCTTTTGGAAGAACGTCGGATTCTTCATGCTGTTTTTTCTCGCCGGCCTCCAGGGCCTGGACCGGTCCGTCCTGGAGGCGGCGCGCCTGGACGGCGCCCGGGGACTGAGGNGGCTCACGGCCATCGTTCTCCCGCTGATCCGACGTCAGACCGTGTTCGTCACGTCGATCGCCTTCATCGGAGCGTTCCAGACCGTGGACCACGTGTTTGTCCTGACCCAGGGAGGGCCCAGCGAGACCAGTAGCCTGCTCCTGTACCACCTGTGGGAGGTTCGCTTTGACCGGTTGAACGTGGGCCAGGGGGATGCGATCACCGTGCTCTTGGTGGCCGTGCTCCTGGGGTTCACCGTCACCAACTTTCTTTGGGGCGAGCGCCATGAAAAGTAAGGGAATCGGGCGCGCCGTGGTCCTGGGGTTCCTGGGGCTGGTCATGGCCCTGCCCCTGGTCTGGGCCTTCCTGGCGGCCCTGAGGCCCCCGGCAGAGCCTTTTGCCGCCGGGAATGTCTTTTTCGGCACCCACCTCAGCCTGGATAACTATGTCCAAGCCTTCGCCCTCGCCCCGTTCCTGCAGTACTACGGGAACACGGTGCTCCAGGTGGGGCTGATCCTCGGGGTCCAGGGGGTCACGGCCATCCTGGCGGCCTTTGCCTTTGCCCGGTACCGGTTCCCCGGGGACCGGGTGCTGTTCACCCTGATCCTGGTGCAGATGATGATTCCCAGTGCCGCCCTCCTGGTGCCCAACTTTGCCACGATTCGGTTCCTTAGGTTGTACGACACCATCCCGGGGATCGCTCTGCCGTTCTTTGGGTCGGCGTTCGGCACCTTTTTGCTCCGTCAGTCGTTCCTGGCCCTCCCCCGGGACCTTGCCGACGCCGCGGCCATCGACGGGTGCTCGTGGTTCCAAGAACTGTGGTGCCTCTTTTTGCCCAATGCCGGGGCGGCCCTCGCGGCCTTCGCCATCTCGTCCCTGTCCTGGCACTGGAACGACTTCCTGTGGCCCCTGGTGGTGACCCAGTCCGAGGCGGTTCGGCCCCTGACCGCGGGCCTGGCCCGGTTTACCCAGATGGGGGAGGTGGGAGCCCAGTGGGGCCTGCTTTCGGCGGCCACCATGATCGTGACCCTGCCCCTGGTGGCCGTGTTCTTGGTCTTCCAAAAACCCTTCGTTCGAGGGTACCTTTCGTCAGGACTCAAATGAATCAGATCACCATCACCTTCCGGGACGAGGGCCACCTGAGGGCCCACCTCGACCACTTCACCGTCCCCCTGGACACGGCCTTGGGCTGGGCCCGGGAGGCCTTGGGCCCCCAACCCCGGTCCGGGTGGGCCCACTTCGACTTCGAGTGCCCCCAGCCGGTCGGGGTCTCGGGACTGGCCGTGGTCCACCGGTGGACCCGGGGCGACTTCTGGGCCCCCCGGCGGGGCCGGACCCTTCCGTCGCACCTCATGGTGGGGACCAAGAGGCCGACCCGACGGCTGTGCGTGTGGGGGCAGTGGGCCGGGGGTTCGACGTTTGAGTTGCACACCCTGTACCCTGGGCGGGTCGCTCCCCGGGAAATCCACGACCCGGACCTGCCATGGGCCGACTTACCCCAGGCGCTCCGGTTCTGGACCAGGCATGCCATCGTCGTGGCCCCCGGGGAGTGGGAGTCATGAGGGCTGACCATCCCATCCTGGCCCGGCGGGGGGCCTGGGAGCGCCAGGGGCGTCGGGGCCCCTGGGTGGCGCTGTTTGACATCGACTCGACGCTGATGGACACAGGGCCCCGGAACCTGGCCATCCTGAAGGCGGCCGGGGAGGCCATCCCAGGGTTGGCCCCCTGGGTGGAGCGCCTGGACCTCGGGGCCCCCGGTTGGAACATCCTGGACCCCCTGGCCCAGGCCGGGGTCGAACCCGAAGTGCTGGCCCTAGTGGAGACGTTTTGGCAGGAGCGGTTCTTCACCCACGAGTGGTTGGTCCACGACCGGCCCTACCCCGGGGTCCCGGCGTTCCTCCACGACCTCGTCGCCTCAGGGTTCCGTCTCGTGTACCTCACGGGTCGGGACGCCCCGGGGATGGAAGCGGGCACCCGGAAGAGCTTTGCCGACCAGGGCTTGCCGGTGGGCCCCGGGGCGACGTTTCTCTTTAAGCCCACGTTTGCCCAAGACGATGGAGCCTTCAAAGCCTCTGCCTGCGCCGCCGTGGGGGCCCTGGGAACCGTGGTGGTCACGGTGGACAACGAGCCGGGGAACGTCAATCGGTTCATCGAGGCCTTCCCCGAAGCGTGGAATGTGTGGATCGATACCCTGACGTCGCCCCGACCCGAGGCCTTGCGACCCGAAGCCGTGAGGATGGGCCCCCGGGAGTTTTACCAACGATGAGGCCCCGAGGGCTTGCAGGACCCCGAGAATAGGACTACCGTTTTTTCTGTCATGGATACCCCAAATAGTTTGACCCAAGCCAGCCTGGCCAAGTTGCACCAGTTCTTCGGACTTTCCCAGGCGGAGATCGACCACCAAATCGACGAACACAAGTATTTCCTGAACCTGGATGTGGGCCACGAAATCAGCCGGGAAGAAGCCCTCGACTCCTGGACCCGGACCGTCTTCGCACCCCTGTGCCAGGCCATCGAAGACGTCGGCCTGGAGGCTGACTTCCCGGGCCTGGGCCTGGATGAACTCTTCCTTCAAGTCAGCGAGCACTGGTACTTTTTGAAGCGGGACGAGGATCCTCACTTCCCTGTGGAAAGGGCGGTGATCAGCTTCGGCGCTCTCCACGGGGCCAACGAACTCATCCGAGCCGACTACTACCTCAAGCTCTAGGCGGGGCCCCCAGGACCCGGCGGATTTCCCGGGACAGGTCCGCCGTTTTTAGGGGTTTGGGCAGGAAGCCCGCCAGACAGCCCTGCTGGAGGACCTCGGCACTCTCCGGGGNGATGAACCCGGCCACCAGGATCACCGGCACCGAAGACCCCAGGGCCGCCAGCCGCTGGGCCAGCTCAATCCCATCCATGCCCGGCATGGTCAGGTCCGTGAGGACCAGGTGGAAGGGGCGCTCGGTCCGGCGAAACTCCTCCAAGGCTCCGGTGGCCGTGGCTTGGGCCACGACCTCGTAACCCAAGTACTCCAGGATCCCGGTGGTGGACTCGAGGACCAAGGGCTCGTCGTCGACCACGAGGACCCTCTCCCCACACCCAAACAGTCGTTCCTCGGGTGGGGCTCCGGGCCCCCGGGCCTCGGTGACCACGGGGATGGTGAGGGTGAAGGCCGTGCCCACCCCCAGGGTGCTGGCCAACGAGATGCTTCCCCCCAAGCCGTGGATGGTCCCCTCGACCACCGAAAGGCCGAGGCCCGTCCCCGACCCCGGGGGCTTGGTGGTAAAAAACGGGTCGAAGATATTGGGTAGCACCTCGGGGGCGATCCCGGGGCCTGTGTCCCGGAAGACGATTTCGGCCCGAGGCACCCCGTCTCCGACGCGCTTCACGAGGTCGATCTGGATGGCTCCCGGTTGACTCCCCAGGGCCTGGAGGGCGTTGGTCCCCAGGTTCAAAATGATCTCATGGATCTGGGAGGGTTCGGCTTCCACCAGAATTTCCTCGTCGGGCTCGGTGAACCGGAGGGAGACGTGGTGGGGGACCTGGGTCTCCAGAAGGCTCAGGGACTCGGCCACGATGGTGCCCAGGGAAAGGGTCTGGTGAGGCTGGGTGACCGGCCGGCTGTACTGGAGGATCTTCCGGATCAGGTCCCGGGCCCGGATCGAGGCACTGGTAATCTTTTCAAGGCGTCGGCCAGGGGCCTCGGGCAGGTTGTCCACCTGCTTCATGAGTTCGACTTGACCGATGATCGCGGACAAAAAATTGTTGAAGTCATGGGCGACCCCCCCCGCCAGCCGACCCAGCGAGTCCAAGCGCCGGGACTCGAGGAGGGACCTCTCGATGGCTCGGTTCCGCTCTTCCACCCTGCGCATCTCGGTGATGTCTTCCAGGGTCGTGAGGATGGCCTTGGTCCCGCTCCATTCGACCAGGGAAGAATTGCACCGCATCGTCACAGGGACCCGGGCCTTGGTGACGAAGGTGTGCTCGAAGCCCAGGAGGNTCCGGTTTTCGTGGAGTTGTTCCACCAATCGTTTTCGTGCCTCAAGGTCGGACCAATGCCCTACCTCCAGGGCCGACTTTCCGAGGATCTCTTCCTTCGAATAGCCCAGGATTCTCTCAAACGCCAGGTTGCAATCCATGATGGCCCCGTCGTCGAACCGGGTGACGGTCATGGCCAACGGACTTTGGTTAAACAGCAACTCAAACTTAGTCTTGTTCTCGAGGAGGAGGTTCTCGGCGAGGGTCCTGTCGGTCACGTCGAGGATGTGGAGGAGCAAGCACTGGCGCCCCAAAACCTGGATGAACCGGCCGCTGGTCAGAACGTGCCGCTTTTCGCCGTTGCGCCGGATAAACTGCGCCGGTTGGGAGTGGAACTCCCCCGCCTCCTGGAGGACGGCCAACAAGGCCGCCCGTTGCCTGAGGTCGGCCCAGATGTTCAACTCCGAGGTCTTCTTCCCGATGAAGTACTCCCGGGGCCACCCCGAGTCGTCCACAAAGGCCTGATTGACGTCGAGGATGGTGTTGGTGGCCATGTCGGTCAGCGACATGGCCACGGGACTATCCCGAAACGTGGTCACGAGGACCTCGGGGGACGTCAAGAAGCCTTCGAGGTCAGCCTGCTCGTCCATGACTTAGTTGTAGGCCCCGGGATCCTCCGGGTCAAATGATTTTAGTGTGCCCCCGATTCGGCTGATGAAGTAGGGGGCGAGAGAAAGCTGTCCATGGTGTTGACCCTCAAGGAGTTACCATGGACTTTTTTCCTCCCTTC
>JGI26470J50227_1000187_pt1 | contig 28384 bp, 55 predicted proteins | sample FreactTroBogLake_FD_50227 | JGI IMG/M metagenome (IMG submission 50227)
GATGATGTAAAAGGACCAGCTTTAGCTTCTGCTTCTACAATAGAAGCTGCCGCTTTAAATTCTTCAGAATGAGATTGCAACATTTGCTGTTGAATCTCAAACTTTAATTTAGTTTGTAAATCTTTATCTGGAACGCATTTCTCAATAGTTGAGAATAATATATTTGCTATTGGGGCTAAAGCGCCGAACATGGTTTAGAACCACTTTGCAGTTTTTCTTTTCTCTGGCATCATTCGTCTTTGACCACGAACTGGTTGTTCTTGAGTTTCTTGTGTATTAGAAACTTCAACATCAATTCCACCCTTCATGTAACCATCTTCATTTGTGAATTGAGAAAAATCTACATCGTGAGCTTCTGCGTGAACTTGATTTTTAGTTGGAGAAGTTACATCGCCACCCATTGCATATCCTTTAGTTCTTTTGCCTTCAGAGATTGCAATTGCAATAGCTTGTTTAGGATTTTTAACTACATGACCAGATTTTCCAGAATGTAATTTTCCCATTTTAAATTCGTGCATTACTTTTTTTATTTTAGTTTGTTTTTTATCCATATATTTATTCCTTAAATAATTAATATATATCAATATTGTTTTATTAACAATATTAATTAGTCTTTATTTTAGCACTTTTAATGTGGTCTTTAGCTAAGTCTACCCCCATTTTTAACTTACTAATATCATCATTTTGAGATAATTTATCATCTGCTATCTGTCTATTAGACATAATCTTTAACTTATCTAGATTATGTCTGTCTTCTGCCTCTTTACGTTTACGTTCATTTTCTAAAGATCTTAAATCAATTTCTCTAGATTTAAGTTTAACAATAGGGTCAGTGTCCATTCCATTATTAATTTTATTTTCTTCTTCCATATATTCTTTTGTAAATTCAGAAATTAAAATAGATTTTCTAGATTCAATTTTTTGCATTAAGATTTGTAATTGAGTTGCTATCTGTGGATTAGATTGAGCTTGTTGTTGCATCTGTTGCATCTGCATAATTTCTTTAGAAAATTCTAATTGAATATGTTCTTGTGCCATTAAAGAAATATGTTCTAAAATATTTTTTTGAATAACAGCTAATGTCATCGGATTATTTTTAACTAAATTAATTTGCATAAAATGTAAATGTGCATCAATGTGTGCTTGGTGATCTTGACCTGTAAATGCTTTAAACTGTCCACCTGTCATAGCCATAATATGTTCAGTCGATGGATCTTGTGGTTGTGGTTGTTGTGGTGGAGGTAATATTAAATCAATATTTTTAACACCAATAGCTTCATACATAGTTCTATACACTTGATACAAATTATGCATTTGAGGATTTGACATTGCCATTTGCATTTCAGTTTGTGCTAAATTAATTCTTTGTACTTGTGAAAATATATTTGGATCTGCAACTGGTAATACATCTACATGATTATTAAAATCAGTTTGTTTAATTTGTCTTGATCCACCAACTACATCATAAGGATATACCGGTGGTAAGTAAGTTGAAAATACTTTAGATAATAATTCAAATTCATTTTTAAGTGCTGCATATAATCGTTTATGGATTGAAGACATAACTCTTGAACCTCTTTCAAGCAACGCCATAGTTGTACCAACCGCAGCTTGTTGATTACCATCTCCAACTTGCATATCTGCAATCGAAGCAAATCTTTGTCCTGCTTGAACAACTGTACCCATTAATTGTAATAATGTTTGAGAAGGTTCTTTAAATGGTAATGGTAAAAATGCATCTCTTAAATTTCCACCAGGTGCATCAACGTCTCGCCATTCACCAGGTTGAATAGGTTGTGCATCATCTCTTACTCTAATACCTCGTTGTTTAAATCCAGCAGGTAAATTAGATAATGTGCCAGCATCTAACAATTGTCTTAACGCTGCTGTAGCCGTACGAGACAATCCGCCAATCATGTGTATTAATCCAAATCCATAAAATCCAAGTCCTGGTAAAAATTTGAAATGAACAAAATAATTAATTCTTTTTTTATTTTTATCATCTGGTTTATAATTTCTTTTAATAGATAAAACATCTCCTGAGGATTCATCGATAGTTACAACATAAGGTAATTTAATTCCTGTGGGCTCACCAGTACGTGGATCTTTATCTTCATATCCTTCTATATCTAAATTCACGTGACATTCTAATAACGTATAAACATCTTCTTGTTTAGAAACTCTAATGCCTTGAAGTTCTCTTTCTTTTTTACCTACTTCATCTTCTTTTAAAGGTGGTTCACCTAATTCAACTTTTTTATAAAAACCATTAAATTGTTGTTTACGTAATTCATTTTCAGATAATTTAATTACATGCATAATAGCATCAGCATCTTCTAAAGAGGTAGCTGTATAAGGAACTATTAAATCATCTGCTGGAATAAATTTAGAAACCGCTCGTCCTAATAATTCATCATAATAAACTTTTTTAAAAGTTGATCCTGTAAGTGGTAAATAAAATAACATTTGATCAAATTCAGGTTCATATTCTTTCATTACGTTCATAATTTGATAATTCATAAAATCACGAACCCGTTCCGCTTGTTGTTCTTTTGGAGGCGTTATTACCCCAACGACTTGCGTTCTTACCGGACCGTCTGCTGGTAATAATTCTTTATATGCTTGAGCTTGAAATTGTGTAACTGATTCTGCAAGCACTGGATGTGTTACGCCTGATGCATTTCTAAATGGTTCTGTTCTATTAACATATTTAAATCCAAGTAGATCTAATCCTTTAACGTAAGTATCTTCCCAATCTTTTCTTGAAAAACGATAGTCTTCATATTTTTCTTTTAACTCAGATCCAATATCTCCTAAAACATCATCAGCTAAAAACTCTGCTAAATTTGAATTATGATCTTGTCCACCCATAGACATTTGATCTTGACCATAAGAGACTTCAGCTCCGCCGTCCGCCATATTGGTAACTTGAGCATTTGTTATACCAGAATTAACATTAGGTTGTGCTGACTCTTGTATAGTTTCTGGAACTTGTGTTTCTGGCATTTCTGCATTTGGTACTAAAGTATTGGGTAGTGCTTTGTCGATCGTGGCCATAATTATGTATACCTTTGTTTAAACATAGATGCAACACCATAAGGGTTTGGTCCATGTTGTGGAGGGGTTGTTGTTGTAAGGTGAGTTTCTACCTGACCGCCGTCTGCTAATTGTTGCATTGGAAAATTCATTGTTCCTTCTCTAATAACAGGCATATTAGAAGTTGAATTTTTTGGAACAATATAACTAGGTTCAACCATAGGACTTCCATAATATATAATATCTTCCAATGTAGGACGATTAGACATTTTTGCATTAAGATTAGATAATAATTCTTTTTCAGAATAAGATTTAGATTTACTTAATCTTTCTAAATTTGGATCTAATTCTTCTGAACCATCAGCATATCCAGCTCGTCCACCTTTAGCAAAAGATTTATTATTTAATAACTGTTTAATATAATCTTTAAAATCTTGACTAAAACTTTGAGAATTAATATTAGTAATACCTCCATTACCTCCAGAATCTTGATATAATCTTCGTAATAAACTTTGTTTACTATTAATATTTAATCCTAAAGGAATTTTATTCATTCCAGGACCATCACTATCTTTTAAATAATTTAATCTTAAATCACTAAGATATTCTTTAAATTTTGGTAAATCTTTATAATTTAAAGATACATTATTTTTATCAATTGTTATAGAAGGAACTACATCTCTAATATGTGTATCTCCAATTTCTAAATTTTTTCTATCTTTAAAAAATTCATTTTTTAAAAAATTATTTTCTTTTGGAGTTATTTTAGTAATTGCCAAATCTGGTTGTTTTGTTTCAATATTATATATTGGTTCTTTAGGATAAATTTTTCCTACAATATTTTTATATTCAAAAGGTATTGCATCTTTTTTTAATAATTCTTGTTGTCCTATTTTTTCTCCTACTATACCAGATCGTGCAGAAGGCATTATTGGAATACTGGTATTTTCAGGTTGAGGAAGTATTGGAATACTAGCTTCTGTTTTTGGAAAAATATAAGATTGATTATTTTCATTTTTATCTTCTGAACCATCAGCATATCCAACTCGTCCACCTTTAGCACCATACCATGTTGGTGATTGTTGTCCGATGCCTTGTTGTGCTGCTGCGATAGCTTGTTGTTGTTTTTGATTATTTTGTTGAACAATTTGATCTGGAGTTGCAGATAATAAATTATTTCCCTGTGATAGATAAGATAAAGGATTAATCGCTCCGTTTGTTACTGATTGATTAAAATATAATGGTAACCCTTGTGTTAGAGGAGTTGCTGTTGGATAAGAACTTGTTGGTTGATTAGATTGAACAAATCCTTGAGTTTGTGCAGTGTTACGAAGTGCATAAGTATTTGGATTAACTTGTTGTGGTGGTGGAGGTGTATCTGATATTGGAGGTAAACCTTCAAAACCAGTTGTCACTGGTGGTTGTCCACCAGAACTTAAACCAAATCTTCTTTTCATAATACCCATGTCTTGAATATGAGGATGTTGTTGTGGTATCTCAATCATTACTTTAGGTAAAGTTTTTGATTGTTCTTTTTGAGCAACTCTATTTACAAAATTGTTAAACGCTTCTTGAATACCTGCCATAATTAATAATACTGTTTGTTATCTTGAATGATTGGTTCATCATAATAATCTTCAGGATGTCCTAAGAAACCACCTTGTCTAAATCTCATCAAGGCCTGTGTCATAGAATCCACCAAGTCATCATTGTCGCCATAGGGAAATGCGGCACATTCCTCTATAACTTCATCTGCAAATTTTGTATCAGGAGCCCATATCTGACCCGATTCAAATAATGGAGCTACTGCATTTACACGAGTATGTTTATCATTTCCTTTGCTTGGTGTAAAGTTAACAACTGGTATTCCCATCTTTCTAAGCTCATAGGTTAATGGTAGTCCTGATGCTTTTGATTCAATAATAACTGTATCGGGTTTCCAATAACTATACTGTTCTAAGGCTTTTCGTCTAAGTTCTGGAAACTCTAATCGTTGTTTTAATGCGTCTAATAATATCAATTGTGGTCCCGAATCTTCATCAATATAAAATACTCCCCATGTGGTGATAGCAGAAAAGTCAGCCGTTTCTTTTTTCATATAAGCCGTATCATAACTTTGAATAACATGTTCTAAAGATGGTATGTAAGGTTTGTCCCACATACGCCACCATTCACGTTTAATGATTGACCCTTCTTCTGATGTTGGGTTTTGCATCCACTGTGCGTTCCATTTATGAACAGACAAAGATGCTTTAACAGATTCTAATTCTTCTAACTTCCAATAAGAAGGCCATACAGGTTTATTGTTTGGTAAGATAGCAGGAAATTCTATCAGTTCCCATTTGTCCGCTTTATCGGTTGTTTGAGCTTTAAGTAATGCTGAAGTTAAATCTTTAGTAGACCAACGAGTCATAACTACAATTATTTTACCACCTGGTTGTAATCGCTGACGGGGACCTGAGGTGTACCATTCATAAGCACGCTCTAACGCTTCCGGATTAAGAGCGTCCTGCTCGGAATGTGGATCGTCAATAATTAATAAATCTGCACCTCGTCCAGTAATAGCTCCACCAACACCGGCAGCAAAATATTCACCACCTTGATCTGTTTCCCAACGACCAGCTGCTTGGCTATCTTCTCTTAATCGTGTTTGAAATATTTTTCTATAGTCTTCGCTGTCAATTAATGTTTTAGCTTTACGACCGAATCGTATAGCGAGTTCAGCGGTGTGAGTAGTTTGGATTATCTTTAACTTAGGATTACGCCCTATCATCCATGCAGGTAAAAGGAATGAAGCAAATTCAGATTTGGTGTGACGTGGTGGCATATTAACTATTAATCTATTAATCTCACCTTTAGCTAATCGATTAAATTGTTCAGCAATTTTTTTATGATGATTGCCTTCTATAAAATCTGGCCAAGAGTATTTAACAAACTTTAAAAAATCTTCTGTAATTTCACGTTTTTGTTGTTTTTGAGCTTTGAGTAAAAATATTTTTTTATATTCTTTACGAACATCAACTGGCAGTTTATTAATGGTATCTAAATCTGTTGTCATTCTTGTTGATTTATATAGTATAATTAACAAAAACCAAAACGAAAAAAATTTTTTATAATTTTTTTGAGCTTTAAAAATGGCGTAAAATATAATTTTTAGAGTTATGTTGCACGTGAAACACTATATTTTCAAAATGATTTTGGCTGCTACGAATGTTTAAAACACGGATAAAGTATTACTATTTAGTTACATAAAATAATTTAAGGGTATTCATCATTCGTAAATCTTTTTAAATTCAAAATTGATTTCGTTTCAAATCTAATTGTAAATTGATATTGCTTATAGGATAACGAAGCGTTGCTTCTTTATTCTTTTAGCGTTGCTATCGCAACGCTAACAGCGAAGCGGTAAGCGTTAGCGTATCGCTTAGGTACTACAAGAATGAAAGCCCTATTCCCTGTTCCCTGTTCTCTATTCCCTATTCCCTGTTCCCTATTCCCTATTCTCTAAACGTTGGTATGTTATAGTTATTCATTACTGATAAGCGTACCTATGACAGCGTATCGATGACAGCGTACCGCTAACCGCTAAGCATTATTGATTGATTGCGGAACGTGGTTAAGGTCGTATTGATATTGATTAACGCATATACGTTAAGATATGGCGGTTTAAAATTGAGCAAATTGGCGGAATGTTATATTTTAAGCGGTTGATTGATAGTTTTTCGCTAAGTTTTTTGAACGAAAGGCGGAGCGGGGTGGGCTAGTAAGTTTAATGTCGTTTAATTGTTTTACTATATATATTAACAAATGATTTAATTAATTGTGACATGATAGCAACACACAAAAATTAATTAAATATAAACAAATAATAATTAAAATTATTGTTTTTAAGTATTGCAAAAATAAACGAATATATCTAAAAATAGTATTTAGAAAGAATAACAACTAACAAAGGAGAAACAATGGAAGTTAAAACAATAAAAACAGCAATAGATTATAAAAAACAACATTTACATTTAGTTAATTGGTTATTGAATAAAGAATGTAATGTTTCTGTATATGTTGAGGGAGAAATAGAATTAGAGAAATCAACAAATTACGAAAAAATAAAAGAATGTTTAGAGTGTGCTGATGAAGTACAAATAAACATTTATAATAAATATAACAAAAAAATTTCTTGGGCTTTAATTATTCCATTTAATGAAGACGATTGTACAGTTTCCGATTGTTCTTCAAATGAGTTTATGGATAATTGGTCAAAAGAATTTGATATTTTAACAGAACAATTACAAGTTGCTTAAATTTAACTAACCTATTGCCCTTATTTTAGGGCAATAAGAAAGAAACTAAAATAAAAATGACAAAAATAATTAAAAGTTTAACTGTTCCTACAATTTTAGTAATTGGTTTTTATTTAATTACTGTAATTGTATTTTTAATTTAATTAACAATAAACAGAGAGACAAAAACAATGACTAGAGGAGAAATATTAATTAGTTTAATAGCTGGAAAAACTTTTATTACAGAAAATCAATTAATGCAAAATAAAGATTTTGTAATTGAAGCTAAAAAATTAATTAAAAAAGGTTGCTACACAATGGACGAATTAGTTAATAAATTGGTTAAATGGTGTAATGAAAATTATTAAATTTAATTAACAACTAAGAAAGGGTAAGACATGACAAAAAAAGAAAAACAAAAAGAACAACTAGAAGCGATAGAGTATTTAAAAAAATACATAAAACAAGGCGATACTCTTTTTACAAGTGTTCAAAAGGTGTCGGCTAGTGGTATGAACAGACATATCAAAGTAATAGGTATTAAAGATAATAGCCCATTATTTTGGTCATGGTATGTTGCGACTGCCTTAGGTTATAAATATAAGGAACAAACAAACGCTGTAAGTATTGGTGGGTGTGGTATGGATATGGGCTTTCATCTTATTTATACGCTATCACAAAAATTATTTAATAATGGCTATGCAATTAAACAGCGTTGGATATAATGAATAAAGAACATTATTTTACATATAAAGACTGCTTTATTTCTTTAACGCAGTATTTAACTGGTGTAGTTCTTGTATCAGTCCGAAGTGATAACGATTACTTTACAAGGCGTTATATGGACTACACAAGGGCAGAAATAATAGACAAAGTTAAACAATTAATAAATGAAAGGATAGCAAAATAATGTTAATTAATAATAAATGGGGGGTTTACGAACATAACAAATTATTAAAAAATGTTTCGTTTAATTCTAAAGATGAGGCAATGGCTTATATTTATTCTAAATTTAAACATTTAGAGGATAATAATAAAGCAAGTAATTATATCTTTAATGATTTTGTAAAAACAAAAATTAAAGAAAAATTAAAAAGTTATAAGATTAAAAAGATTAAAGTTATAACTGTTCAACCAATAGGAAGTTAAAATGCAATTAACAAAACAAGAAAACTATGAAAATATTAAGAATATGTAAACAAGGCGGAAGAGGAACAATTTTTGATAGTAAACAAGAATTAAAGGACGCTTTAATTGATTTACATTGTAGCGATTGTGAAACTGCTAAAGACAAAAAAATTATTCGTAAAATGTCTTTAAATGAATTGTGTAGCAATTTTGAATGGGAATATAAAAAAATTCCTAATAAAGACGCTAAATGGTTTGATTAAATTATTTTAAATTATTAAAATAGTCTCGTATTCCTTGCCAACTGTTAGCGAGATAATTTTTTGCTGTAAAACCCTCGCTTATTAAAATATCCGACCCGCAAAATTCAAATAGTTTGACTTCTTTTTTATGTCCAACTAATAAAAAATGTCCTATTGGTCTTTGAGTACCAAAGGCAATTTGAAATGGGCTAATTTTTATTTTATTGTATTCTGTATATTTTAATTCAACTGTGTAAAATTTATTTTTAACATAAATTAAATCATCTGGTGTACCTACATTAATAAAATTTTCAATTCTATGATGTAAGATATTAGGAGTTTCTTTAACAAATCGTTTATAAAGCGTTTTTTCGTTCATCTAAATATTTTTAATATTTAGATTTTAATATATTATATTAATATATCATACTACTTTTTTACGTTCTCTATTGTTTTAATTTTTTAATTTCGTGTAAAATATACTCTCTATTTTCTGTTTCTTGCCATAAATTTATAAAACGAAACAACCAATTAACTTGTGTTTTAGTTAAATCTTGTCGTCTTATAACTTCATCGGCAGAAGTTAAGGGTTGTAGTTTATTTTTATCACCCCAGTTATTATATATGCTTGTTAGTTTATTTAGAGTAATCATTTTTATTGTCCTTTCTGTTTAAATAATTTATAACATGAATCCATTCATAAACAAAGTTTTCACATAAAGTTTTTTTATTTTGTTTTTGTTTTTTAATCATAATATTAAATTCATCAACAGCTTTACTATAATTAAAAATGTCTTCTTGTGTTATATTATTCATCTTTTTCCTTTTCATAATCGCCCTCTTTAAATGCTTCGTAAGCTAATTTACACGCTTGTTCGTATGTATAGCCCTCACTTTCAAATGCTTCTACAAGTTTTATATATCTATCGTCACTCATTTTATTTTTACTTTTGTTAGTTTATAAGTAAAACCATCTGGTAAAAATGACATTTTAAAATTATCTAAATATTTTATTAATTCATTTAATTTATAAAACGTATGTTTTTTACCTTTGTTATCTTTTATTATTATTAATTGTTTAATCATTATCTTCCTCATCTTCTATTTCATTATGAAAAAATACAATATTACCTTCAATGTCGTGTGGCTCTTTTAAATCTTCCTTATCGCAAGTATCTAAATAAGCCCAGTTTGTATGCCCGTATTGTTCTTCACAATATTCGTCTATGCTTTCTGATAAGTCTCTAGTCATTATTTATACTCCAATTTTTTATCTATATCTTTAAATATAAAAGATAGTGTTTGGTCAGATAAATCATTACTATTAATTGTTATAAATTGTTCTTTGTCTTCTTGTTGTGTGACAACCTTAAAACAAATTTTATCTATGTAATAATCGTTTGTTTTAGTCATATATTAGTACCCTAAGTTTAATTCTTTGACTTTTTCTTCTGACATTTCTTCTGTATCTTCTTTAGATATGCCCTCACATAAATAAGAGGCATCGCCTACAAAGTCATAAAACTTCATGTTTCCATTATCATCTTCTTTATAATAAACAACACTCCAAACTGATAGTGGTATATTGTCCCAATTAGTTTTTTTAGTCATTTTCTTCTATCTCCTCTATTGTTGGTTTTTTATATTCTTCCTCATCATCAAAAAGTTTCCAATCATTTTGACCTAGAGCAAGTTCTTTAGCTTCTTGTTCATTGTTTGCTTCTACTTCACAATAAACATAGTTTTTATATACTGCGGTGATTGTGTAGCTTTTAGTCATTATTCTATTACCTCATCAGCACTTTCAATTGACCTATCTAAACATTCCTCATTAGTAATGTCATCGTTTGTATAATAACCTTGTGAGGCCTTTTGAATTGCTTCCTTCTCAGTTTTTGCTTTTATGATTACATACTTAGCAACACTTTCACTTATTACTACTTCATACTGTTTCATAGTTTTCCTTTCATTATGTAAATACCATAATCTTTATTAATATGATATTTATCTAATCGTTTGTAATGTTTGTTTATGTATCGAGTACACGCATTAACAGATTTGAAATTTTCAATTTCATAATCTTTGTTATTTATATTTTCGAACAATATAACTTCATTATTATATTGTGCGTATGCTATTTTATGTTTAGTCATTATGCACACTCCTGTTTAATAATATGATAGTCTAACCACCCATTTGCCTCATCTACACCTTTTATAAACATTTTTAAATCGTGTTCATTTTTAAATGTATATGTCTTTTTTTCACTACCTTCAGTTCCCCATTTTATTGTTATTTTATGTTTTGTCATTAAAATAACTCCTTTAAGTTTTTTGTTTCATTATCAAACTTGTTTTGCATTTCTGCTGTGTTTCCATTTTCTTTTATATTATCCCAATCATACAAAACAACTTTTGCGTAATTATTTGAAAAAACACATTGAAGCACACCACCCTCAATTGAAACTATTATTTTATTGTTTATAGCTTTTTCTATAGCACGAAGTCTTTTTTTTGCCATAGCAATTTCTAATTCATTTATGGCTATTTCTAGTTCAGTCATTTTCTTTTATCCTTTCTATTTTCGTATTTTTTTAAATTATATATTAACACAAAAACAAATACAAACGCCATTAATAAAAATAGAGCTTGTAGTGTGTAAATAGTATGTATCATTTTATTAATTATTTTGTTTTAAAATTAATAATATTAAATGAAGCCACATTGTACTGATAACCTTTTTTTTCAATATTTTCTATTTTTCTTTTAAGGTCTCTAAGTTCAATAGCTGTATGATATTCGTCATACGACATATTGTTTTCAACAAACGAAGCACCATTCTCAACAGTCTGTATTACAACGTATCTAGTATTTATCATTCAACACTCCCTATATAATTAATTGTAAATTGTCCTTTAGCTGTTCGGTAATTACTTTTTTCTAAATCAAAATAAGTAAAAGCCATTTCGCCTTTAGTAGTAGTATAAAGTTTTGTATTCACATCTAATAAACCTTGACGCACTACAGACTTTTTATCTACGTTCTTTTTTCCATTTATTGTTTCTGGTGTATAAACAATATTAAACTTTGCTTTCATTTTTTTCCTTTCTTTTTTGTTATGGGATAACAATAAGAGTTATCCCATAATTGTCAATTTATTATTTTGATAAAGCTGGTAATTTTCTATTCCAACTAATACCAACATTTTTTACCAAACTGTCTAACGATTGAGTTAAACTTTCTGGTGTACTTGCTTCCATAATTATATCGTGTGCTTTATCTTTAATAGCTTTCAGATATGTTATGCGTTGACCTTGTTCTGTCTTTTCTGCTTCTTCTTTAGCTAAAGCAAAAGCCCATTTACGAACTTGTTCACGACAGTTTTCTGGTGTGATTTTTTTTAAATCATCATAATCATTTATTTCTCTATTCTGATTATATGCTAAAGACATTCTTGACTTTTCAACAAAAAATTCTTTAGCCCTATTTTGAACAGATAAATAATTTTGTTCTGCTTTTTCAAGCTCAGCAATTATTTTATCTGCACCAATTTTTTTAGATAAATTTTTTTCTGCTGAAGCGGACATTTTACTGATAGTTGCTTTCAATAAAAGTTCCTCTTTATCTATTTGAGGGTTAATTAAAGAATTAATTTTATATTCAAAGTGTTCTCTTTGATATGCTCTTAACTCTGTTGTCATTGTATTTTCCTTTCTTTTTTATTGTTATTATTAATTATGTAATTCATATATTTCGAATCACATAATTATTATATGACACCCCTTGAAAGTTATGTCAAGTGGGATTATATGGGAAGTAGTTATTTATTCTTTTCCCATTATAAATAACTAATATAAAGAGTGGTGATAGTTTTTACCCTTATTCTATCACCACGTTAAATTAACCAAAGGGATTAAAAAAAATAATATGTTAACCATTAGACAATTAAAAACTTTATCTTACATAGTTAAAGATGAAATCATAGAAAATGAACAAATTGACCGCAATAAAAAAGATTGGATAGAAGATTTGCAATATGCAAGACGTATGACAAATATATATAAAGGATTAATAAAAGAAATAAGAAAACTACAAAAAAATAAAAATAAAAAATAATATATAACCTGTTGCAAAAATAGCACATAATAAATCTATGTCTGTTGTATTTTCATTTTTCTAAAAGACTTTTTACATTTTAATATATCCGACCCGCTTTTTTGATATCCGACCCGCCATTTTCAATTCAAAAACTTAAAAAATATTCTTTAAACCTAAATTATACGCCTTGATTGACGTTTGAGATATATTAATATAAACGTGGTGTTCGTATGGTTAAAGTGAAAAGATTAACAGATTTGCAAATCAAATTTGCTCAAATTTATGTATCTAATGAGGGTAGAAAAACCCCTGCCGAATGTGCAGTTGAAGCTGGTTATGAGAAAGAAAATGCTTCTGTTAGAGCAAGTGAATTAAGAAACCCTAAAAAATATCCTTTAGTTGTAAAGTATATATCGGAACTGCGTGAGGAATTTCAAAAGAAATATGAGATTACTTTTGAACGTCATATATCAGAACTCGCAAAATTAAGAGATGAAGCGAGAGAAAAAGGTGCTTGGAGTGCAGCGATAAACGCGGAAGTTGCAAGGGGGAAAGCGGGTGGATTATATATTGAACAAAAAATTATTAGACATGGGCGATTAGAGGATATGTCTGAACAAGAATTAGAACTTAAAATGAAACAAATATTAGAAGATCATAAAGGATTATTAATTGAAACTGATTTTGAAATGGTTAAAGAAGAAGTTAAAGAAGTTGAAGCTAATGAGGTTGAAGCTAATGAGGTTGAAGCTAATGAGGTTGAAGAAACTGAAGAAATAAAACAAGAAGTTGAAACAGAAACTATTCCTCAACAATAATCAACATTCTATATTTTTCTGCCTGACCAACTAATTTATTTGGTGCAAAAGTTATTTCTTTAATTTTATAATATTTATTTCTATCATGTGGTAATACAATACGAACTTGTGTATCACCAAGCAATTCAGATTTTTTACAAAATCTATCTAGTATTTCTATTAAATCTCTCGTTCTCATTTTTAATGTTATTAATACATTTACATTGTTTTAGCAATAAACAACCAAAACAAGAAAAGTAAGGACAAGTTGGTAAGGTAGAAACCTTAGAGGTATTCAATTTTTTTAATACAACCTGATGGATATACATTACAATCTCCAAAACTTATTATTTTACCCTCTTTATCAGCTTCAAACGAAGCAAAGGTTATAACTTTATTTTTATCTTTATAAAACAAATAACCTAAACTTGTGCATAAACTACATTCCATAAATTTTAATTCTTTTTTGTTATGCCACCCGCTATCCCCGAGTATGTCAACCCAATGCAGTCTTATGCGTTTAAAATCATTTATATTCATAATTTATATATTATATCAATATATCTATATATCTATATATCTATATATCTATATATCCATATACCCTATTTTTATACATAAGGGGAAAATTTGGGGGTCTAGTTGACAAAAAAATTCCAAAAATTGAAAAAAAAATAACGGATGTACTAAAATGGCGTATTTCCTAGCTTATTTGCATATAAATCGTCTAGAATCCTTGTTTTATCTATACTTTTTGAAATGGCGTATTTACTAGCTTTTTTACAAATCATTTCCGATAACTACTTTTTTACATTAACAATCGTCTTTAAGTCATTGATCGCCATGACTTTTTTTACTCAAAAAATGAATTTGGCGTATTTCCTCACTTTTTTACTTTAAGTATCGCCAATAAGTCATTGATCGCCATAGCTTTTTTTTGCTCTGGCGGAGCCTCCAAAATTGTTGGTATTCAACACTTCTAGAGGCACTACTCCGCCACGCCACCAGCCTAAAAATTTTCAAAAAAAATTTTCATCAGTACCCCAAATTTTCCCCTTATGTATCAAAACTACCCCCGATACGACAACATTGTTGTCCTATTCATCAAAAACATCAATAAAATCCACGTTCCGCTTTCCGCCCTCAAATATACTTTCTCCGCCCTCAAATATGCTCTCTCCGCTATCAAATATACTCTTAATATACTGTGCTTGATACAGCATTAAATAATAGCGAATCGGGGTTTTGGAAGTTTTATATAAAAATAAAAATATTATCATTGAACTGTCATAAATGTTTGGTAATAAGGCGTTCTAACCAAGGGAGCATAACATGGCTAAAAAAGCAAAAACAATAGAACAAATCATTGAGGACTTAAGAGATCAATTAGATTTACTTGAGGACATGGTCAATGAAATAAAAGACAACCAATGCGAGTGTGATAACGAAGACAGCGACGAGGATGACGATTACGGAGTTGATGACGAAGATTCTGAATAAACTTAACCATTATAACCCCTAGAATTAGGGGTTATAACCCTCTTAAACCCCTAATTTTTTGATATAATTATAAGTTCCGCTAAGGAGAGCCACATAATCAGGATTAGTGCTATACATCGTCATAGTTCGGAAATAGCGGTTAATGTCATGGATATGGTGTTTTTTCTGGTAATCTCTTTCATCTCTAAAGGGTTTATATACAGCTTTAGTATTAAGCATATTAATATAATACTTAATACTGTCACATTCTGACTTAAAAGTTGCAGCTCTAAACTTAATATTATCGTCTGCTTTACTAGGTTTTATGCCTTTATGTAGGTTATAAAACATATAAATACCCATTAAATTATGCCCTTGTTTAGCATATCGGCTCTGTCCATAATTGGATTCTAAAGCCGCTTGAGTTATTATTAGTTCTGTTGGTACGTTCTTTTCGTACAAATTAGTGCGATTTATATGATTTATGCACTTGTTTACGGATATTATAAATTGTTCATGTGTGTCTGCCTCAAAGGCGGGTGCATGAAACAACCAATAATTAAATAAAAAAATACTTAATAAAATACAAATAATTCGTAACTTCATCAAATATCTCCTTTCTGTTAAGTATGTATTTTATAAAAACTAACTTAATCTGTCAATCTTGACGATAACATAGAATATAATCAATAATATTAATACATGTGCCATAATTGCTAATTACCGCTTAGCTCATGTTTAATATCTGTTTGTTGTTTATAATACAAACTAACTCGTGCTAACCATTCATATGTATATTTTTTTAATTGTTCACCCTCTATAACAAACTTTTGAAAGTCTAAAAATGGTGTTGCCATAAGAATAACTCCTTGTTGAATGTTTGTGTTATAAACGCAGTTATGAGCCAAAATATAACCCGCTAGTTGCAAATAATAATCTGTAATCCAATTTGATTGTTTTGGCTTGTTGCTTTGTTTCAAATCTACAATCGTTTCTTTGTCATTATATATACCGACAATATCTGTGCTTCCTGCATATAAATCAGGATAATATAAAGTTGCTTCAGATCCCCACAGCTCAGTTAATTGACCTTTCAATCCACGCTCCACTATTAACTGCCCCATTTTATGTGCTTGATGACCAATATCTGTTAAATCTAAATAATGTTCACCTATTAAATATTTTTCAATAATGGTATGCATAGCCGTTCCGCGATTCGCAGCTAAGTTTTTAATTTCTTCTGCTTTGTCATTACCTACACGATTACGCCATTCTTGTAGTTTTTGTTTTTTATCTTCAGGGGTAGTTGCTGATAAAATAGTGGTTACGCTTGGAAGTTTTTTTGCTTCAATGTCATAGTGTCTCTGGTCATTGATTAATGATCTGACGGACTTTGGATAATTAAATTTAAAGTTTGTTATCATAATATCCATCTTCTTCTAGTTCTAATTTTCTTTCTTCGTATACTTTTAATATACTTTTACAATCTTCTATTTCAACTGCTTTTTTACGATCATTAAATTCAATAGAACAAAAAGCTATGTTATTTACTTGATAAGGTAAACGATTATCTATTCTATCTACAGAAATATTTGTAGGATGTTTTCCTTTTCTAGAATGAGTTAAAGCAAGACCTGTATAACGACAAGTAATTCCATATCTTTGTTTATGAAATAACCATTCTTCAAAAAATTCTTTCATAGTTAAATTAACTTCTATTATTTTTCTATTATCTCTTTTTTTACTTCTTTTCTTAATATTATTATAAAGATTAACTAAAAATCCTCTTTCACTATTATTATATTTATCTACGCTTTCATTATATCTTTTTGGATTATCTTTTCTCCATTTTTTAACATAATTTGTTGAACATTTTTTACATTTTTTTTCATATATAGAATGTTTATAATTATAATAAAAATTATTTAGAGATTGTTTTATTTTACAATTAGTACAAATTGGCATTAATGTAATGTGTTATATGTAAATGGTTCAGTTTGATAGGCGTTACGCAATATAGCAGTAATAGCTTCTTCAAAATCTGAATTATTTTTAAGAACGGTTTTGTATAAACGTAATGCTTGAGCCATCATTGTACTTGCAACCATTTGAGGTTCACCTGATAATAAAATTAAATAACTCATGGTATCAAATAATTCATCGTACATTACTTTTAATTGTTGTTCATTAACTCTAGCTTTATTAAGTTTTTTTGATTTTTTTAATAACTCTATAAATTCTTTTTTAGCTTTTGGTGGTAATTTTTCTAAAAATCTTAAATCAGGTTTTTTTTTCATATAATGTTTTCATTCGTTTACCATCAAAATAATAACCAACAAGTTTTCCTTTATATTTTTTTCTTTTTTTTATTTGTCCCATTTCTTTCTATCTGCTTTTAACAACTCCGCTTCATATTGTTCTGGAGTCATATAAGTTATTTTATGTTCTTTCTTTGATAGTTCTGTTTCTTTTCTCAAAACTTCTGCTTGTGCTTCTTCTCGCAAGAAATCAATTTCTTTTTTAAGCATAAAGTTTTCTTCTTCTAATCTAAACACTTTCTTTTGTAGATCAAAAATAATTTTTTCTAAATCATTTGATCCTTTATCTTTCATATTCATAATCCTAACCATTTTGATATTTTATAAATTAATCTATCCCACCAAGTTAAGTAATTATAAGGATGATAAGGATTTAAATCGCTTTCTAAAAGATTTCCTTGATTACGACATTTAGGGCAATCATGGTAAGATGGTTTAGAATCGTAAAAATGCCTCATAATAAAACCATTACCTTTACATTCAGGACATGTTATTTTATTATTTTCCATTTTTATAACCCTTCCTTTTAGCCATACGTTTAGCAAGAAGCTCTATTGTCTTACTAACAGTAAGTTTTAAATCTTTATTATGAATTAATTTACCATCACCTAAAAATATAAGCATATTATATATTTTTATTGGTACTGATACCGATTTATATTTTTGTGGGTCTGCCATTTTCTTCTCCTTTTGTTTATTTTATTATGCTTTCTGCATTTATATATGGGAAGTTATAATATTAAAACAAGTCTTGCAAGTATTTTATTTTTATTGTAATGTGAGGGTCTCTTCTCACACCTACGTTTGCACCTACTATTCAATTAGTAGGTGTAGACACCTTAAATTTTACCTTGTCCACGATACGCTTTTCGAGTATTACGTTTATTTGGTCTTTTAGAATGACGACCGGGTCTTTTTTTATTTGTGTGTTTAATGAAACCACCTGTACCAGTTTGAACTTTACGAGCCATTATTTACTATATACAATTCTTCTAGCTTTTTTATTATTCATTGGTAAGTATTTAATTACACCATTTACATGTTGTTCTAATTCATTACCACAATTAGTACATTTGTAAATATTTTCTAATATAGAAACTAATGCTGTTGCTTCTTTACATAGAGGGCAAATACCATGCACTATTAAAGAATCAATCGATAAATTTTTCATATTGTGATTTTATACTTTCTATTAAATCATTCAACAATATTGCAAAACAATCTACTATGAACAAAATTATTAATAAAACATGTAATAAAACAATAAATATTAAACAAATTAATTCTATTATTGCATTTTTAAATGATTTAATCATTTAATATCACCCCAATTACTTCCAATTTCTGAATCTACTTTATTTGGAACTTCTAGTTTAATTGCATTTTCCATTATTTCTATTATTTTACTTCTTTGTTCGCTATTTTCTACAGAAATATCTACTTCATCATGTATTTGAATATGTGGAATAATACCGTTTTCATATAATGCAACCATAGATATTTTTGTCATATCTGCTGCACTACCTTGAACAAGTTTATTTAATGCTTTGTAAGTAAAAGCTCTTTTTAATGGTTCACCATATTTTTTACGAGCTTCTTCTAATGGTAATGGACTAAATACTCCAAATTCTGTTGGTTGCCATAGATCAAATCTACATATACGACCAGCATACGTTCTAATTCTTCCATAGTTTTCAGCTCTTCTCATTACATTATCCATTAATTTTTTAACAAAAGGTGCTTTTGCATGATATTGTTTAATTAATTTTTCAGCAGATTCTTTCATTAAACCTAACTCTGCCATAAGTTTATTTTTACCCATACCATACATTAAACCTAAATTAATAGTTTTAGCTTGAGATCTTTCAATACCTGCCATTTTAGCAACCATTTCATGGAAATCTGCTTCACCAGATTTATAGGCGTTAGCTATATCATCAACACCTTCTAATTTTTGAAGCATTGCATAATGCACAAGTATTCTTGGTTCTTGTTGTGAATAGTCAAATACTCCCCATTTATGATTTTCTTCCGGTATAAATATTGATCTAATCATCGGGCCAAGTTCTTTATGTCTAGCTGGTATTTGTTGTAAATTAGGATTAGACATTGAGAATCTTCCAGTAACTGTTCCACCATCATCTGATCTTATTTGATTAATATCAGCATGAATACGTCCTTTATAAGCATGTTTAGTAATTGTATCTATAAAAGTTGTGTGTGCTTTATTTATTTCTCTTGCGTTTGAAATATGTTGTGCAAGTTCATGTGGGTGATTAGATAAAAAATTTCTAGTAAAACTAGGCACACCAGTTTTTTCTGTTTTATCATAAGGTAAATTTAATTTATCAAATGCTTTAGCAATTGTTGCTCCAGCCCACAATTCTATATCAACCCCAGTTAAGTTCTTGATTTTTAATAATAATTTCTTTTCTTGTTCTATAAGATTATTTTTAATAATGGTAGCTTTTTCAAGATCAACACGAACTCCTTTAAATCGCATGTCTATTAAACAAGGAAATAATTTTGTTTCTAAATTAAATACATTCCACGCTTCTTCTTTGTCTAACTCTATTTTAAGTCTTTGCCATAATTTAAGAGTTGCTTCTGCATCTCGTTCAGCATATTGACCTACAAACATAGAAGGCAATCGCCACATATCTTTTTTAGGATCTAAACCATATTCTTTGGCAGCTTGATTTAAAATTTGTTCATTTTTTCCTAATCCTAAATATTCTTTAGCTAAAGTATCAAGACGATAACTCATTCTATTTTCATTAATAATAGAAGCAGCTATCATAGTATCTACAATTTTACCTTTTATATGAATACCATAAGAACGTAACCAACATACGTCATACATTGCATTATGGAATATGTACGTAACATCTTTTTTTGATACTAAATCTTTTAACCAACGTAAAACTAATTGTTCGTCCATGTTGCCACCAAGTTCATGTGCTATTGGATAATAACCTACCCAACCTTCAACAGCTATTGCAATACCAACAATCTTACCTCTTTTTGTAACATTGCCTGAACCAAGTTCAATTAAATCTGGATCATGTGTTTCTAAATCTATAGCTATTTCTTTATGACCAGTTAAATCTTTTAATTCTTCAGGCATTACCCATTCAGTTTCTGGTGCAAATAATGGTTTTTGATATGTTCTAGTCATATTTTATTATTAATTGTAATCCCTTTCTATTATCATTTCGATATAATGTATTGCTTTAAGTAAATCTTCTTTTTTATTTTTTAATTTATGTCTGCAAATGTATTTAATTGCATTACCCTCTGCAAAAGGTAAATTATTTTCATTAATAAATTTAGATGGTTGTATCTTCATTGTTTTATAATGAGAACCACCAACTTGTTTAAAAAATGTTTTATTAGTCATTTATTTTTTTATTAAATTAATGTGGTAGTTGTTGGTTTAACAGGATTATACAAAATCAGGGGATGAAAAGTCCCGAACCAACTACGCCTTTGCAAGAACCTACCACTATCCTTTAAAAGTGTCCTCTTCTCCCCATTCTGTAACATCATATCATGTATGCCTTGTTGAAATCTCGTGGATCTACAATATGCAATTCTTGTTTTGCTCTTGTAAATGCTGTGTAAAATAATCTATGCAAATCATCAGGATCTTGTTCACCTTGTTGAATTGCTGCGTTTGTTAAATCTAATAGGACTAAAACTTTATCACGTTCACCGCCTTTAGCGCCGTGTATTGTAGACATTAAAATTCTAGGAATTTTATTTATCTTCTCACCATTTGCTCTCATATTACGAATATAATTTTCAGTAATTGTATCAACACCTTCGAATGATTCATACCATACTTTATCAGAAAGTAAACCATGATTCTGTAAACAATCTGAAATTAAATATTTTTCTTCTGCTTTTAATGTTTTAACATCTCTATAATTTTGTTCAACATTTGTTCCTAAATAATTATAAATATTTTTTATTTGTAAATAATTTAAAGCTGATCCTTTTCTAAAATCTTCCCAATTACTTAAAGCAACAAGTAAATCAATAGAAATAGAATTTTTTCCTTTATATTGATAATACCAACCTTGTAATTCACATAATTCTTTTACATTATCTAAAAAATGATTAGCTGAAGCCAAAACCAACCAATCTCCCTCAGACATATTAACTTGTGTTATATCAGTATAATATCTTAATAATCCTGTTTCTTGTCTTGGTTTGTAAGTTTTTTCATATCTATTCTTTATTTTAGATATAATTTTTTGTGATAATTCGTGAATAGGACCACCAGGAATACGATAAGACTGATTTAAAGTCTTTATTTCATCTACCTCATCTTTTAATGCTATAAAGTGATCTATATCAGCTCCAGCCCATTTAAAAATGGCTTGGTCATCATCTCCTGCAATATAAGTCTTTTCTGCTTTATTCCATATATTTCTAACCATATCCCATTGTAAAGGCGATAAATCTTGAGCTTCATCTATAAATAATACTTTAAAAGATGGAGATGTATCTCTTTCAATAAAATCTTCTAATAAATCAGTAAAATCTTTTAATCCTTTTTCTTTTTTAAATCGTTTAAGTTCTTGATCTAATAAATATAAAGTATCTCTTTCAACATCTACTAGATTTTTTCTAGAATCATAATATTTTAATAAATCCATTTTTTTAACTCTAGCTGTATTCATAATAGTTAAATATTCATTATCTGAATTAAATAAACCATCTTCTTCTGAAAATTTTGCAGTATTAATAGGTATATTACATAATCTACCAAACTCTTTATAATCATCTTGACCCATCATTTTTTCTTTAGTCATACCCAATAATCTAAATGCAAATGAATGTAATGTTCTAAAATAAATTAAATCTTTAATTGTTAAATTAAATTTTCCTAATGCTCTATTTACCGCTTCATTAGCTGCTTTTTTTGTAAAAGAAAAATAAGCTATTTCTTTTGGTTTAACCCCCTGTTTAATAAAATCTTCTACTAAATTTAACAAAGTGGTTGTTTTACCTGTTCCCGGTGGTCCTAAAATTATTGTCTTCATACTTTTTTAATCTTCTCATTAATATTTCTTTTTGTAATTTAATCTTTTCGTATTCTTCTTTTAACAATCTATATTTTAGATACCAATTTATACCTATCATTAAAAATGTTGCTCCTGATATTTAACTTGAGAAATAGTTGGATTAATTTTTTTCATTGTTTTAATTTTAATCAATCTAGGTTCTTGTCCTTTAATAGATTGTCTAATTTCAGCAACAAAAATATCTTTTAGTTGTCTTATTAAACGACCTGTTGTTATCTTATCTTCTTCCCAATGATTCTTTTTACAAAAATTAAAAAAATCATCTATTCTAAAATAAGTATATTCTCTTTTGTCGTCTGTATAAGGAAGTTTATTAAAAATATCTTCCATTGTTCTTGCGTTCTGTCTGTTAGTAGTCCAATCTTGTAATAGACTCATAATTTGATTTACAGGATCTAATGATTCTAATGCTGGAGTTACTTGCATAGAAGCTACTAAAGGTTTTAAATAAAATTCTCTCCAATCTTTTTCTTTTAATTTAGGTATAACTAAATCAGATTTTTCTAACATTGCTAAAGAAAATAAAATAGGATTAGCTAAATGTTCTGCTTTTAATTGTATTCTTTTTTGACTTTCGCCTTCACCTACATCTAAAAAATATTGTGGTGGGCTAGAATCATATTTAGTTAAATTACCAAGTACCGGCATTTGTTCATCTTCAAATCCTACACCAAATTTTTTAGTTCTACATAATTTAGAATTACATACATCACTAATTGGGGGTAACTTACATCTATATTTATCATAACCTTTTTTACCTAAAGATTTTAATAATTGTTGTACTTCACTATTATTTAGAGGAGGGTTCATATATTTAAGATTAGCAGCAACTACTTTATCTTGCCATTCATCTGGTGTTGCTTGTTTATAATATATAGCAACATTAAATAATGCATTATTTCTTGAACCCTCTCCAAATCCTTGTTTAGCTAATTTATTTAAACAAGGTGGTCCATCTACAAATGCCTCATCTATTTTCTTTTCCGAGATTTGTATGTTTTCAATTTGATACCGTTCGCACGAGCGTAAATCATAGAGCTTAAAAAATTCCTCCAATGAGATAGCGTTGCCTTCATCATTAAAAGCATAACGTAGTCCTTTCATTTGGTTGTGGTAGGGAAGATTTAAAAAATTACCTGTGTCCCCACGTTCTACAAGTATTTCCGTTTGTTTAGGAAATATTTCAACACCTTCATAACCTAATGCATTAGACATTTTTTTTAATGTTGTTTGCATAAGTGCTGCTGGTATATATTCTTTAGTAAATAAAAATATATGTGCTCCACCAGATTTAGATCTAAATACTATAAGTGGAAATTTAAAATCGTTTATTTTATTAATTAATTCTTTGTGATTTAAATTATATTGATCAATATCAATACAACCCCATTTACAATTGTTTTGTTCATTAATTGGAATAATACCAAGTGCAGGCTCTACACCTTTTAAATGATCTTCCCAAAGATTATCTGTTATTGGTTTACGAACAATAAGAGCTTTACCTTTAATCTTACCATTCTCTCCGCGTTCCGCTTTCAAATATGTTCCGTACGCAGACTGTAGTCCACTAAATATTTCTTTAAACTTCTCTTTCACGCTAACCTATTAGTTTGAGCCCCTATTGCTAGGGGCTCGTTAAAGTTAATTAGAACGGCACATTCTCACTAACTATCTCTTCTACATCAGCCTTAGTTTGCACACTACCTTTTCGCACATCATTAGAAAAACCTTTTGCACTTAAGTACAAAGATTTATCCTTTGATTCTAGAATTCGGTTTTGTGTTACTACCCAACCATACCAACTACCTTTATCATTTTTTTGTAAGATAGATTGTAGGTTATATATAACACCATGCATTGGTGGAACCGCATAACCTCCTTTACCATCAGAGATTTGAACAGTCTTCATCATAGCGTTCCATTTTTTGCTTACGTTCAACTGTGTTGATTTCATGGTGATTAAAGCTGGAGTATAACCACCTGCTTTAGTTTCAACCATTACATAATAAGAAGCTGTTTCTTCTAGATAGTTACCATTTGGTAATCTAACTTTAGAACCATCTCTCTTACCTGTAGCTATCACTGGACTATTTGGTAAGTGAACTGCAACTGGTGCTCCAGCTCCTTCTCCACGATCTGTCCATTCTGGATAGTCTTTTTTGTAGTAACAAGGGATTATATTGATGCCTTTCTTACCATCATATAATTCATTTGTTACTGTATTGTAAATGTTGCCTGGTTTAGCACCATTTACATATTTAGCATCACCTTCAGTTACCTGTGGTGATAGCTGTCCCAATATTCTGATGAAAGGTAACGCAAAATCTTGTTGCGTCATATTTTCAAAACCTTTATCCAGATCATCTCCGAATAAAGCTACAGAGCTATTGGTATTCTTTTTTACCATCGCTTCATTAGCCATCATTATTTTCTCCATTATTTTCTTGTTATTTTAGTTGTGTCTTTAATCCAAGTACTAAAGACATCAGAAGGCATGTCAAGTCCGGACTCAACACGCTCCTGAAATAAAGCTGTCAAAGTGTTCCACGCCACATCAGATTTCTGACTTGGTGAGTAACCGTTTGACGCTGCAAGGTTTAACAATTGTTTCGCCTTGTCGTCTTCTCCACGACCAAAAGTTACAATAACATTATTTTTAATAATGTCTCCTAACCCATTGTCACGAAGCCATTGATATGCTGATTGTCTCCTATCATCTTCTTTAGGTAGGGTGCATCGGTACTCTCTTTTAACCGTAACAGATGAACCATCAGCAAGTTTCAAAGATGATAAACCCTGTTCTGCTAGGAGTTCAGGTATCACCTTTGAACTAATTTCGTCAGCTTGTTTTTTTAACTCAGTTACATGTTCTTCAGCTTTATCAATATCATCTTGAAGTTTTTTTAATTTCAAACATTGATCAGCTATTGTTGTTACTTCAACATTATCTAAAAGATCTTTTGAATCTTCTAGCATCATGTTTTTTACATCGTCAGTCATATTTATTATCCTTTCTGTTTGGTGACCATTCTTCTTCGTAATCAAATATGACTTCTATATCATTTCTAATACATTTATCAATTATTACTCTAAAGAATTCACGAGATCTTTCTCTTAATTTTGCAATAGCTATATTTGCAACAATTAGTTTTCCTTTATCGTCACGAGAACAAGGACCTTTAATATCATTAATAGAAATATCTGTATTATCTTTTAAAGATTTAATTATTTTATTAAAATCTTCTTGTCTTTCTTTATAATCTTCTTCTCCTTCAAAATATGTATCTAATGTTAATTTTGTATTAATACATATTTGTTCTTCTAAAAGACACCAATATCTACTTTGAAGATAATTACCAATTGTAGGATCTTCAAAATCTAAATGATGTAATCCAACTGTTTTAGTAATATAATACCATATAGATTGATGACCTATCCTTTTATCTTCCATGTCTTGTTCAAACTTTTTTGCTATTTTAAAGTATACTTGTCTTTTCATTTATCATCCTTTCTGATAGAGATCGATTTCTATTGGGTAATATTTAAGCTCTCTACGATCCCATTTCAAGAGTTTAAATTGACCATTGGTCACATTTCCTGCAATTGCACAAGAAATACCAATAAAAGCTGGATCTCCTGTTAATAGTATATAATCAGTTGCACGGAATTCTTTAAAACATTTATTCATTTGAAATACAAATGGACCAGAACTAAAATACATTTGAGAATCAGGTCCACGATTCGGTAAACAAAAAACTATATTACCATATTCGTTTGCACTTCTTATATCTATATTTGCACCTGGTTGTTGAATAACGTAAACAAAATCTTGTTTAGGGTTTTGTTTTTTATACTGAAAAAATTCTAACATAGACCTTTCATAGTATAACTCAAAAAATTTATTTTTATTCATTCTATATTTAATAATTAATTCTTCTTTTTATGTATTGACATTACATATAATTATATTTAATTACTATGTCAATACAGAAAGAAAATATATTTATGGATATTAGAAAATATAAATTTAAAACTAAACCTTATGAACATCAATTAAAGGCTTTAGAACAATCTTGGGATAAAGAAGAATTCGCATATTTTATGGATATGGGAACTGGTAAATCTAAAGTATTAATAGATAATATAGCTATTCTTTACGATAAAGGTTTAATAAATGGGGCATTAATTATAGCACCAAAAGGTGTTTATAGAAACTGGATTTCTCAAGAAATACCAACACATATTCCTAGCCATATACAATTAAAAAAGGTACTATGGACTGCTTCAACTTCAAATACAAAACAAGATGAACTCAACTCTTTATTTGAATCTAGTTTCAATCTTCACGTTTTAGTAATGAATGTTGAAGCCTTTTCTACAAAAAAAGGTTTATTGTTTGCATCTAAATTTTTAAATTCACATAAAGTTTTAATGGCAGTAGATGAATCTACAACTATTAAAACACCTACAGCTAAACGTACTAAATCAATATTAACATTAGGTAAATATGCACGATATAGAAGAATATTAACTGGTTCGCCTGTTACTAAATCACCATTAGATTTATATACACAATGTGGATTTCTTAATGAAATACTATTAGGATATAGTTCTTATTATGCTTTTAGGTCTAGGTATGCCCATATGGTTGAAAGGAATTTTGGTGGTCGTAGAGTTCAAATTGTTAAAAATTATCAAAGATTAGATGAATTATCTAAATTAATTACCCCATTTTCTTGTAGAATATTAAAAGAAGATTGTCTTGATTTACCACCTAAAGTTTATGTTAAACGAGAAGTAGAATTAACTGATGAACAAATTAAACTATATTCAACAATGAAACAACTAGCTTTAGCTAGTTTAAATGGTCATGTATTAACAGCACCAAATGTATTAACTCAATTAATGAGATTACATCAAATAACTTGTGGTCATTTTAAATCTAATGAAGGTCAAATACAAAATATACCTAATAATAGAATAAATGAATTATTAGACATATTAGATGAAACAGATGGTAAAATTATTATATGGGCTAACTATGTGCATGATATAGAAAATATTGTAAATGCTATTAAAAAACAATATGGCGAAGATTCTGTAGTTCAATATTATGGTGCTATTAGTAGTGATGAAAGACAACGTGGAATTACATCGTTTCAAGATCCGCTGTCGGCGGTCCGATTTTTCGTAGGTAATCCACAAACTGGAGGTTATGGTATTACATTAACAGCAGCTAATACAGTTATTTATTATAGTAATGGTTATGATCTAGAAAAAAGACTTCAATCAGAAGATCGAGCTCATCGTATAGGTCAAAAGAAATCTGTAACCTATATTGATTTAATTGCTGAAAAAACAGTAGATGAAAAAATATTTACCGCTTTACGCAAAAAAATCAATATAGCGTCAGAAGTTATGGGTGAACAACTTAAAGACTGGATTTAGAAAGCCAATAGTTTTCACACTCATTATAAGGCAACATTATTTTACCTTAATTTTTTTACTTTCAGATTTATCGGGGTTTTTAAGTCCTAGTTTAATTTTTAAAAGACCGTCATTCATTTCAGCTTCATCAACTATAACGTCAGATGCTAATTGAAATTGTTTAACGAATTTTCTAAGTGCTAAACCTTTTGAAACGTATTCAACATTTTTATCTTCTACTTTACCTTCAATAGTAAGAACTCCATCTTTAACTTCAACAAGAACATTTTCTTTGTTGTAGCCAGCAAGACCGATTTCTAAACCATATTTTCCTTTTGAATATTTTACAATATTGAAAAAAGGGAATGAAGGTATTTTAGACCAACTATCAAATATATTATCAAATATATCTGCAGTATGTTGTACGAATTGATTATGGAACTCATCCACATTGATAAGACCATTGTTTGGGAATAATGAATTGTAA
>JGI26470J50227_1000188_pt1 | contig 28305 bp, 27 predicted proteins | sample FreactTroBogLake_FD_50227 | JGI IMG/M metagenome (IMG submission 50227)
AGAGGCTCTGGATCAGCTGATAGTCGAGCTGTTTGTGGGTCCAGTAGTCGATGTCGAAGGTTCGTTGGGAGAAATGGTGGCCACAGATCCGGCAGCGGAACTTTTGAACGGGACCAACGACGTGGGTGGGACGAAACCCGTTGCGGAGGAACCAGGGGGAAGCCGAAACAGCTGAAAAGGCTCCGGAGAGATGTCCTGGGCAGTCGGGATGGGGACAGAAGGGAGGAAAGAAGTCCATGGTAACTCCTTGAGGGTCAACACCATGGACAGCTTTCTNTCGCCCCCTACTTCATCAGCCGAATCGGGGGCACACCAAGAGTCTTACAAAATTGTCATCAGATCCGACTTGATCGGAGCTCCCCAACTTCGGTAGCTTCGCACCATGGAACCACCTACCAATGAACTCGGCGACAAGATCGCTGAAGAAGCTCACCACACCCACGACAAAGGCATCATGCTGATCGCTCTGTCGTCGGCGTTGATTGCCGTTTTGGCGGCTGTGGCCGGAATGCTCTCGGAACACCAGTCGAACGAAGCCATGTTGTTGCAACTCAAGGCTTCGGACCAATGGGCCTACTATCAAGCAAAAGGGATCAAGCACAATGTGCTCGAAACCCAGATCACCATCCTGGAAGCCCAGGGCGTGAAGGACCAGACCAAACTCGAGGCCATGAAAGCGGGCGTGGAAAAGTACAAGAAGGACCAGGATGAGATCTCCAAGGAGGCGACGAAGGACGAAGAAGAAAGTGCCCGGTCCCTCAAGAACCACCTGACCCTGTCGTACGCTGAAACCTTCCTCGAAGTGGCCATTGGCATCTCGGCCATCTCGGCCTTGACCCGCAAACGTTGGCTGTGGGTCGCCAGCCTAGTGGTCGCTCTCGGGGGCCTCGGGTTCCTGACCCAGGGGGTCCTCCGACTCTTCGGGACGATCAGCTAAGACCGGACAGCCAGGCGTCGTCCCCGGGACCGGTGGCGGGGTCGTCCACGGCGGTGCGTCCCGAAACGAGTCGGCCCGACAGCTCAGGGGCCCGGGGGTCGAGGGCGAGGAACTCCCCGGTGAGGCACCGGGACGCCAGAAACGGTTGGGCCAGGCACCCCAGGACGTTCACAGGAAACGGCAGGCCCTCGGCCAAGTGCGACCGAATGAACCCTGGATGGAAGGCGAAAGCCGACGCCGCGCCGTGCCAGCGCCGGTGCAACACCCGGGCCATGGTGACCTTCGCAGCGGCGGCCTGGAGGGCGAGGCCCATCCCTTGGGCCGGGCGCTCACCCCGCCATTGAGCCGGTTCGGGCCGCACTCCCCGGAGCGTGAAGGGCGCCCCGGCCACGAACAGCACCCTCCCCGGGGGACCGGCCACGAGGGACGCTTCGAGGGCCAACGTCAGTCTCCAGGGGGCAATGGCGTTGACCAAGGGCACCAAGGACCACCCCGAGGACGTACCGGGGCTCGACCAGAGCATGAGCCCAGCGGCGTGGACAATTCCCGCCAGGGGCCGGCCCTCCAGGTGACTCTGAACCGCCCGGCCCAGGGCGTCCACGGAGCCCGGGTCGGCCAAGTCCACCGGGGCGATCGCCGACCCAGGGCACCGGGCGGCGGTTTCTTCCAAACGACGCCGACTTCGGGAGGCCAGGATCACCTCGGCCCCGGTGGAAGCCAGAGCGGTGGCCACCGCCTGACCGACCCCACTCCCGGCCCCGGTCACCAGCCAAACGGGGATCATGAACTCACCCGCTTCAGGTACCCAGCGAAGGGGTCCCGGGCCGGATCCACCCGTTCCCCCGGTTTCACCAGGCATTTCTCGAGCTCTTTCTTCCATTGAGGGCCCTTGGATCCCAAGAGGCCGATGAACACCAATTCCACGGGGTGGTCCGGGCCTTTCCCCGACCCCTTCCATCCCCCAAACTCAATTTTCTTCTTGTTCCCCGACAGATGAAAGACCCACTGGGCCTTGGGTTGGGTGACCAGCGAGAACCACCCCTTGGCCCGGAGGAGTTCCGGCCGGGGCTGGGCAAAGAACTTGTACAACCGTTCGGGGTGGAAGGGGCGGTCCGACACGACGGAAAAATTGGCGATTCCGTACTCCACCGTCTCGGGGATGTGGGGCTTGGTCAGTTCCCGTTCCCAGGCCGGGAGGGCCATGGACTTCTCGTAATCAAAGCGACCGGTGTCCAACACATCGACGGGGTCGACCCGGCCAAACTGCACCTCCACAATCCGGGCGGTCGGGTTCAGGGCCGTCAACCGGGCTCGGATGGCGGGAAGGTCCCGGGGCTCCACCAAATCGGTCTTATTCACCACCAAGACATCGGCGAACTCGATCTGGTCGACCAGGAGGTCGACGATGTTGCGCCGATCTTCCACGGGGGTGTCGGGGTTGCGGTCCTCGACCCGGTCCAGGGTGTGAAAATCGTTGAGAAACGACGGGGCGTCCACGACGGTGACCAGAGTATCCAGCCGAGCCGCCTCCCTCAAGGGCACCCCGTCGGCCTCGAGGACAAACCCCTGGGCGACGGGCAGGGGTTCGGAGACCCCGGTGCTCTCGATGATGAGCCAGTCGAGGTCTCCGGCCCGGGCTAACCGCACGACCTGGGCCACCAGTTCATCCCGCAGGGTACAGCAGATGCAGCCGTTGGACAGCTCGACCATTTCCTGGTCGGTCCGAACGATGAGGCCGGCGTCGACGTTGACGGCGCTGAGGTCATTCACGATGACCCCAATCCTCCGGCCCTGGGCTTGGGAAAGGAGATGGTTCAAAAGAGTCGTTTTTCCGGATCCGAGGAAGCCGGACAGCAGGGTGACGGGCAATTTCTTGATCATTTCAATCATGTATTATGGGCATAAATTTAGACTCAGTCAAATAATTTGACTTCCCAAGTCGTCTTTACGTGGATACACTAGCACTAATGCAAGTATCGGCCCTCCGCTCCACCCTTGTCCACCTCAGGATCCCTTTTTCCTTCTTTCTTCTGCCCATTTTCCTGTTCGGGCTGGTGGTGGGTCACGTGGAGGTCTGGAGGGCCTGGGCGGGATTTTTCATCATCCACTTCCTTCTCTACCCGGCGAGCCATGCCTTCAACACCTGGTACGATCGGGACGAGCAAGCCATCGGTCTTCTCGAGACGCCCCCTCCGGTTCATCGCACGCTGGTTTGGGCCGCGTGGATCCTCGACGCCTTGGCCCTTGGGTCGGCCTGGTTTTTGGGCTGGGTGTTCTTCGTTTGCTTGACGTTGTACACCCTTGGGTCGAAGCTCTATAGCTGGAAGGTGACCCGGCTCAAGCGGAGGCCCCTGGCGGGTTGGCTCGGTGTGGGGATTGTCCAAGGGGCGTTGACGTACGTGGGGGTGGTCCAGGGCCTCGGCGCCCCCCGGGAGTGGACCGACCCCTTAGTTTGGGGCGGGGCGATCACCGCTGCCTTGTTCCTGTGGGGCGTGTATCCGATGACGCAGATTTACCAGCATGAAGAAGACGCCCGACATGGGGATATGACCATCAGTCGTTTCGTGGGTATCCGGGGGACGTTCGTCCTTTCTGCGGTGTTCTTGGCCCTGGCCGTGGGGGCCTTCGTCACCCTCTTTGTCCTGTCCCGGGGATGGCCCACCGCCTGGCTGTTCGTGGGCCTACAAACCCCAACCCTCGTCTATTTTTTGTGGTGGGGCTGGCGGGTGTGGAAAGACCCCACGAAGGCCGATTTCCGGCGAACCATGGGGTTGAACCTGCTGGCGTCGGGTTTGATGAACCTGTTCTTTCTAGTGGATTTTTGGCCGTAAGGGCTGAAACGAGTCAAAGCGAGGTTACTGTATGGACGAAATGTCGCTGATCCTGTCACGGATTCAGTTCGCGATGTCGGCGGGGTACCACTTTATCTTCCCTCCGACCACCCTGGGTCTGTCGTTTTTTATCCTGTTGTCGGAGACACTCCACCTGACGACCAAGAAGGAGGCTTTTCGAAAGCTCTCCTCCTTTGCCGTTCGGATCCTCACGTTGGTCTTCGCCTTGGGAGTCGCCACGGGCATGTTGTTGCCCTTCATGTTTGGGATGAACTGGGCCGAGTTTGCTAAGAACGCCGGGGCCCTGTTCGGGGTGCAACTGGCCGTCGAGGCCACCGTCGCCTTTACCCTAGAATCCGTGTTCATCGGGGTTCTTTTCTTCGGTCGGGAGCGGATCAAGCCGTTCTGGTACTGGTTGGCGGCGTTCTTCGTCTTCTTTGGAAGCCACCTGTCGGGCTTCATCATCATCGCCGCCAATAGCTGGTTGCAGACCCCCGGTGGGTTCACGATCGACCCGACCACGGGCCACATGATCATGAAGGATTTCTGGGCGTTCAATTTCAACACGTCGGTCGGGGTGCGCTTCCTCCACGTGGTGGGCGCCGCTTGGATGGTGGGTGCGTTCCTGTTGGTGGCCTGTGCCGCCTGGTTCCTCAAGCACGAGAAAGATGTGAAGCTCGCCAAGTTGTTGATGACCTTCGCGGGGACCATTGCCTTGGTCACGGCCATCGCCCAGCCCATCATCGGACACCTTTCGACCTTGCAAATTGAGCAAACCCAGCCGGCCAAGGGTGCGGCCATGGAAGGTCAGTACCTCACCCAGAAGAATGCTCCGTTGTACGCCCTGGGGTGGGTCGACGAGCAGAAGAAGAAGGTCGACGGTCTGGCCCTTCCGGGGATGTTGAGTTTCTTCTACACCGCCGACGTGAACTACGAGGTCAAAGGCCTCGACAACCCCGACGTCAACAAGCACGGCATTCCCCCCGTCCAGTGGGTCTTCCAGAACTTCCGCCTCATGGTCTTGGCCGGGTCGGTGGCCCTGGGGACCATCCTGCTCGCCATGATCTTCCACGCCCGGGGAACCCTGATTCGCAAGAAGAAATCCCTCACCTGGCTGATCTACACGGCCATTTTCCCGTACATCGCCGTGGTCACGGGGTGGTTCACCGCCGAGATCGGCCGCCAGCCCTGGGTCATCTACCCCGTGGATTCCATGAACTACCCGGGCCTGTCGACCACTGACGCCCTCACGAAGAACCTTGACCAGGGGTACGTCTGGTTCTCGTTGATCACCTACTTCGTGATCTACACCGTTTGTACCATCGTCTTCCTCCGATTTATGCCTTCGCTTGTGAAGAAAGGCCTCGATCCTCAACCCGCCGGCCACGCGGCCCTGGCCCAGGAGTAACCCATGGAACTACTCACTAGCTTGCCTTTTTGGCAGACGTTCTGGTTCGTCGTCATCGGAGCGGCCATCTTCTTGTTCCTGTGGCTGGATGGTTTCGACCTCGGCATCGGGATGACCCTGCCCTTCATCAAGTCCAAGGACCAGCGACTCGCGGCCCTCAACGTCATCTGGCCGGTCTGGGACGGGAACGAACTCTACGGTCTCATCGGCGGCGGTGCGATCTTTGCCACCTTTCCCGTGGTCTTCGCCTCTCTTCTGTCGGGGCTGTACCCCTGGGTGGTCCTTCTGTTGTTCGGCATCATGATGCGGCCCATCGCGTTCGAGGCTTGGAACAACGAGCCCAAGAACAAAGCCATCTGGGAATGGCTGTTCGCTCTGTCGAGTTTCCTGGTTCCCTTCGTGGCCGGGGTCGCCCTGGGGACCACCATCGCCGGGATGCCCATCAACGCCCAAATGGTCTGGGACCACGGCCACGGCTTCTGGGAGGCTCTGAGTCCCCTGTCGGTCCTCTGCGGTCTGGTGGTGGTGTCGTTGGCCCTCCTCCAGGGGAGCGCCTACTTGGTCCGAAAGACCTCGGGGGAACTCCAAGCCCAGGCCCGGAAGGATCTGGCACCCCGGACCCTCTTCGCGGCCGTGGTCTTGGTGCTGACCCTGGTGGTCGCCCTGCTCAACCCCGGTCTGTTCGACGGCAAGCCCTTGGCGGTCGTCGGCATCGTGGTGGGCCTGGTGTTCATCCTCGGCGGCCTGGCGGGAGTCTGGCTGAACCGAGGNGAAAAAAGCCCCGAGAACGCCGCTCACTGGTTCAGTAGCGCCGTCATCGCCGGAACCATGATCCTGGTGGGGGGCCTCCAGTTCCCGACCATGATTCGGTCCACCATCGACCCGGCGTTCAGCTTGACCATCTTCAAAGACGGCGTGTCGAACCCGGTGAACAGCCTGATGCTGATCGGAGGCATCGCCACCGTCGCCCTGGCGATCACCGCGGTGTACAGCGTGCTGGTCTATCGGATCTTCAAAGGAAAGGTGGACCATCAGACCCACCTGCATTACTGATCCCCCTTCTCGACCGTTCGCTCGTCTGATATAACAAAAAGGGTCGACCTTCGGGTCGGCCCTTTTGCTTTCCAAACTTCGGGGCAGTATCTTTGGCAGGCCCGGAACGTCTGGACTACAATAACCAAGGGGCCCAGCCCCAAACCGTTGAAATCGAAACGCCCGACGGTGAGCCCCGGGACCCCGGGGACCGCCGGTTTCAACCAAGGAGCAACTATGAAAGAAATGGTGCGATGCAAAGCCTGCGGCTACATCCTCGAAAAAGACGCCCTCGGTGAGGTCTGTCCCGCCTGTGGCGTGAAGAAAGAAATGTTTGAACCCTGGGAAGACAAGGTGGGAGAGGTTCGTCGGTTCATCCTCGAAAAGCACCTTCACCCCGTGATCGTCCACGCTCCCCAGGCCCTGACCTTCTTGCTCCTCATTCTGGGAATCCTGTATCCGCTGTTCTCACCAGATTTGCAAACGGCCTACCTGTGGCCCGCGGTGGTCGTCATGACTTGGCTGTTGCCCATCAGCATCGTGCTCACCATTCTGTCCGGGTTCTTCGACGCCATGGTCCGGTACCGCCGGGTGGCGACCCCGGCCCTGGTCCAGAAGCAGATTCTGGGCTACTTGCTGCTCGCGGCCGCGATCGTGATGACCATCCTCGTGGTCAAGGGTTCGTTCGCGTCCCTGCTGGTCTGGGGTTCGTACGTCGTCGCCAACCTAGTAGCCATGGCCACCAGCGCCCTCCTCGGCATCCGAGGGGCCAAGCTCACCCATGCGGCCATGCCCGGTGACAAGATCTTCATGAAAAAGAAGAAACCCGCCGCCAAGAAGGCGCCGGCCAAGGCCCCGGAAGCCCCGAAGGCCCCCGAAGAGAAGAAAGAGTAATCCCGAAACCCCGACCCAGGTGGGGTCGGGGGGAGTCAGGTCGCCGAGTACGTCCCGGGGACCACCCCTTCCGCCTTCCATTGGTCCAGGGGCAACACGAGGTCCTTGATCCGGCCCTGCCGAATGTCGAGGACCCACCCGTGGACCCGGGGGTAATACCCCCCGGCTTCGATCAGGCGCTCCAGGTCGCTGATTTTGAAAATGCTCTTGACCTGGGCCAGCACATTGAGTTCCGTCAGGCGGTCGAGTCGATCCCGCTCGTTCGGAATGGCGTCGAGTTCGGACCGATGGGTCCGAATGATATCCTTGATGGGCGTGGTCCAGTTCTCCTTTAACCCCCGCAAATCGTTCCGGTAGGCACCGATCNCCCCGCCGCACTCGTAGTGGCCGCACACGACGATGTGCTGCACTTGCAAGGTCTCGATGGCAAACTCCACGGCCGACAGTAGGTTCATATCGGTAAGGCTCACCTGGTTGGCGATGTTCCTGTGGATGAAGAGTTCCCCGGGCTCGGTCTGGGTGTACGTGTCGATGGGCACCCGGCTATCACTGCAACCAATGTAGAAGAACGGAGGTTTCTGGTACTCGGAGAGGGTCTTGAAGTATTGAGGGTCCTTCTGGAGCTTCTCCACCGCCCAGAGGGCATTGTTTCGAATCAGCTCGTCGTACTGGTGATAATGCGTCATGGGTCCCAGGGTACTCTGGATTGCCCCGAGGGAAAAGGCTCGTTCCACGCCGCTCCCCTTTACTTTTCGAAGGGACGAACGAGAATGAAGGGTGATCAAGGGACGGAGGGACTCGTGGCAAGAATCACGTTTCTGAGAAAAATTAGTACCAAGGTCTGTCTTGTGGTCTTGGCCGGGGTCTTGCTGGTGTTCTCGGCCGCCTTCACCCTCGTGTTCCTCAACGGCCGGACCATCATCGAACAGGACGCCCGGGAGGCCTTGGAGTTTCAGGCCCAGGCGTTTGCACACCAGGTCACCGACTGGGATGGCTTGATGGTCCGTCTGGGAAACGCCCTGAAGAACAACCCTGAGCTGCGGTCTGGGCAACAACCTCGGGAGTCGGCAGCCCTCAAGGCGACCTACCAAGCCAACAAGGACTTCCTTTCCACGGCGTTCTTGTTCAATCCGGCCGGCAAGTCCGAGGCCATGGGCCATTCCGACGGGCCCCTCGACAGCATCGATCGTTCCGAGCGCGGCTATTTCAAGGCCGCCATGGCCGGGAACCCCGTGTCCCGGGAGTCTATCTTTAGCCTCGTCTCGAAGGCGCCCTCGGTGGCGTTCGCCTTTCCCGTCTTTGCGGATCCCTACAACCCGGGGCCCGTGGTGGGGGTCCTGACCTTCGTCACCAACCTCATCGACCTTTCCCGGATGGCCAAGGCCAACGCCGTGGGAAAAACGGGGTTGGCCTTCTTGACCGATGGTCGTGGGATTGTTCTGGCCCACCCGGACCCTGCCTTGGTCACAGGGGATAAACTTAGCTCGTTGGCCGACGACCCCCTCATTCACCAGGCCATCACGGGATCGGTAGGGCCCCAAACCTACCAGGATGGGGCCGGGGTCCGCTGGTTTGCCGTGACCAAGCTGTTGCCCAACGGTTGGATCGCTGTGGTCAAACAACAAGAGTCCGAAGTCTTCCAGCGGCTGGAAGACTTCACGCGTCTGATCGCCGGCGTGGCAGGAGCATCCATCGTCGTCCTCGCCTTCGTCGTTTTCCTCTTTGTCCGCCGGATGATCCAACCGATGGAGCTCCTGGCCAGCGCCCTGGGAAGGATGGCCGACGGTGACTTTGCCCTCCACGGTTTGGATACCACGGCCCTGGCCCGGGTGCAACGCCGGGGTGACGAGCTCGGGGTCACGGCCCGAGCCGTGGGNGACCTCGCCGGCTACGTGAAGGATAAAGAAGTGATTGTGCGACAAATTAGCGAGGGTTCCGGGGATTTCTCCATCCAAGTCCGGGTTGTTTCCGAGGCGGACCGGTTTGGTCNCTCCCTCCAATCGATGTTGGAATCCTTGAACGCCATCCTCGGGGACGTCCGTTCCGCCGCGGCCCAAATCGCCACAGGGACCAGTCAAATGGCCGGGGCCGGTCAGTCGTTGTCCGAAGGCGCCTCGGAGCAATCCGCCGCCGTCGAGGAGATTTCCGCCTCTATGACCGAGATCACCGAGAGAACCCGGAGCAATTCCCAGCAGGCCCTGGAGGCCGGGACGCTGGTGAAGGCCACCGCCGCCGATGCCCGGGAAGGGGAACAGGCCATGAACGAGCTTCTCGAAGCCATGGCCCAGATCAACCAGTCCTCCGAGGCCATCCAGACCATTGTGAAGACCATCGACGACATCTCGTTCCAAACCAACCTTCTGGCGTTGAACGCCAACATCGAAGCCGCCCGGGCCGGGAAGTACGGGAAGAGCTTTGCGGTGGTGGCCGAGGAGGTGCGCCGGTTGGCCAACCACAGCGCCCAGTCGACCAAAGAAACCACGGTGTTGGTCCAGCAGGCCGTGGCCAGGACCATGGAGGGGACGCGATTGGTCCAGAAGAATGCCCGGCAACTCCAGGCCATCGCCCGGGGGGCCTCGGAAGCTGCCCTCCTGGTGAACCAAATCGTCGAAGCCGGCCGGGAACAGGTCGTCACCCTCGCCGAGATCGAAAAGGGCTTGGAGCAAATCTCCGGAGTCACCCAGGGGAACACAGCCAACGCCGAACAAGCAGCGGCCGTGTCCCAAGAACTGGCCGGCCAAGCCGACCGTTTGGCCGAACTGATCGCGAATTTCAAGCTTGTCGAAGGGAAATTTGACGGCACCGGGAGCGTCTCCTAGACTGAAGGAAAGTCTCGGTGGGATCAAGTGATATAAAAAGAGGACCCTATGGCGGCATTGCCCAAAGTACCAACTGGCATCCAGGGATTGGACGAGATCACCGGGGGTGGGTTTCCCCGGGGACGGCCCACGTTGATCTGCGGAACCGCGGGGTCGGGAAAAACCCTCCTGGGTATGCAGTTCCTGATTCGGGGCATCCAAGACCACGGAGAGCCCGGGCTCTTCATCTCGTTTGAAGAGCGCACCCATGAACTCGAGGATAACTTCCGTCCCCTGGGGTTCGACCTGGAAGGCTGGCAGTCCAAGGGGATGCTCCAGCTCGATTCCATCCAACTGGAGCGGCAGGAAATCGAAGAGGCCGGAGACTATGACCTCGAGGGTCTGTTCATCCGGATTGGCCACGCCATCGACNCCCTCCACGCGAAACGGGTGGTCCTCGATACCATCGAAGTGCTCTTTTCGGCCCTGGACAACGAGGGGGTCCTTCGGTCGGAACTCCGCCGGCTGTTCCGGTTCCTGAAAGACAAGGGCGTTTCCGCCGTGGTCACCGCCGAGAGGGGTGACGAATCCCTGACTCGCCGGGGCCTCGAAGCCTACGTGGCCGACTGCGTGGTGTTCCTCGACCACGCCTTGGACCATCAGATCGCCACCCGCAGACTCCGGGTCGTGAAGTACCGAGGTTCGGACCACGGCACCAACGAGTACCCGTTCTTGATCGACCGGTCTGGGTTCTCGGTGACTCCCCTCTCGTCCCTCGGCCTGGACCACCCGGCGTCCGACCAGAGGATCTCCACGGGGGTCCCGCGACTCGACACCATGCTGGGGGGCCAAGGCTACTTCCGGGGCAGCAGCATCCTGATCACCGGGACTGCCGGGACGGGGAAATCGAGTTTGGCGGCGACCTTCGTCGATGCCGCCGCCCGCCGGGGCGAGAAGTGCCTGTATTTCGCCTTCGAGGAATCCCAGAATCAGATCCTGCGGAACATGCGTTCCATTGGCATCGACCTACAGCCCTGGGTGGCCCAAGGTCTCGTGCAGTTCCGCAATAGCCGCCCCAGCCTCCATGGCCTCGAAATGCACCTGGCTACCATGGACGAAGCCGTCACGACGTTCCGGCCCTCGGTGGTGGTCATCGATCCGATTTCGAACCTCATCGGAACGGCCACCCAGGCCGAGGTGAAATCGATGCTCTCCAGGCTCATCGATAGCCTCAAGACTCTGGAAGTGACTGCCTTATGCACCGACCTCACCTCGGCGGGAACGGCCCCGGAGCAGACCGATGTCGGGATCTCGTCCCTGATGGACACCTGGATCCTCCTGCAGAACCTCGATGTGGGGGGAGAGAAAAATCGAGGCCTCTACGTCCTCAAGTCGAGGGGGATGGCCCATTCCAACCAGATCCGGGAGTTTTCGTTGAGCTCCCAGGGCATTCAATTGAGGGATGTGTACGTGGGCACCGGCGGCATCCTCACCGGCTCGGCCCGGCTGGTCCAAGAAGCCCGGGAGGAGCGCGAAGCCCAGGAACGGGCCCAGGCCCTGGCCCGGAAGAGGCGGGAGATGGAACGCCGCCGGGCCGTCCTGGGGGCTCGGCTGGCCGCCTTAGAAGCCCGGCTCGAGGCCGAAGCCGACGAACAAAAACGTCTCGAGCAAGAGGAAGAAAACCTCACCCGGTCGGACCAGGCTGAGGTCCGGGAGATCGCTCGGTACCGTCAAGCGGACCACTCCGAGGCGCGATCATGACCGACCATGACCGGTGGGTTTTGAAGCTCTACATTGCGGGGCAGACCGCCCGTTCGAAGCTGGCGATCGCCAACCTCGAAGACATTTGCCAAACTCACCTCGCGGGGCGGTACGAGCTTGAGGTGATTGACCTGAGCCTTCACCCGACCCTCGCCAAAGAGGATCAGATCGTGGCGTTGCCCGCCCTGGTTCGTCAGCTTCCGCCGCCGTTGAAACAAATCATCGGAGACCTCTCGAGCACCGAGCACGTGCTGGTGGGGTTGGACATAAGGCCCCGGCGATGAGAGCGTCTCGGACTCCTGCGCCGCATTCGGGGACGGTCGAATACCGCTTCCGACTCTTCGTCGCTGGGATGTCACCGCGGTCGATCCGGGCCATCACCCGGGCCAAAGCCGCCCTCGACTCGTTCTTGAAGGGCAACTACGACCTCGAAGTGGCCGATGTGTATCAAAACCCCCACTGGGTCGAGGAGGCCAACTTGGTTGCCCTCCCCACCCTCGTTCGGATCTCGCCGACTCCCGTCCAGAGAGTCATCGGTGACCTTTCCAGTCCCGGCTGGACCGGGAAACTCTTGGCGGTGCCCGCCGCCCGGTCTGAGGAAGCCTAATGACCAAGAACGATCCCCAGACCCTCGAAGCTGAAAACCATCGGTTGCAAACCCGCCTCGAGGAGTTAGAAACCGCCCTCCAAGCCATCCGAGCCGGGGAGGTCGACGGAGTCATCCCCTCCCCCGGGACCGACCCAGGGACGGTTTACCGCCTCGAGGGGGCCGACGCCCCCTATCGTATCCTCGTCGAAACCATGAACGAGGGGGCCGTCACCCTCGGGACCGACGGCATGATTGTCTATGGCAACTCCCACTTCGCCCAGATGATCGAAGTGGCCCATGAGCGGATCATCGGCCGGTGGCTGTCCGACTTCGCGCGTCCCCAGGACCGGCCTCTGGTCCAGGCCTTTCTGGAACGGTGCACCCATGGCAACAGCAAAGAAGAGTTCTACCTCGTGACCTCCTCCGGCCGGGAGTTTCCGGTCCTCTGCTCCTACGGGGCCCTCACCCACGGGACTAGCTTGGGGCTGAACATCGTCTTGACCGACCTGACGGAGCGGCGCAAGTCCGAGGAAAGCCAACTGGCCTTGGAACGTCAGTTGCTCCATGCCCAAAAGCTCGAAAGCCTAGGAGTCTTGGCCGGGGGAATCGCCCACGATTTCAACAATATCCTCATGGCCATGGTAGGGCACATCGAGCTCGCCCTCCTGAGGTTGCCTTCGGGAGGCCCGGAAACCACCCNCCTCCACCAGGCCAAGGCTGCGGGCTACCGAGCCGCCGACCTGACCAAGCAGTTGCTCGCGTACACCGGAAAGGGCCGGTTCCTCCTCGAAGTCGTCGATCTGAACAAGCTGGTGGCCGAGGTGCTTCCCATGCTCCGGGTCACCGTGCCCAAGAACATCGAACTCGACCTTCGCCTCGGGACCAAGCCCGCCTGGATCCGGGCCGATGCGGGGCAGATCCACCAAGTGCTCATGAACCTGGTGATCAACGGAGCTGACGCCATCGGGGAGGCACCGGGGTCGGTGACCATCGAAGTCAAACCCGTCCGGAGGGAGCCCGAGCCCGGGGTCGAGGCCAAGGCGACCCTGGAGCGGTTCATCGAAGTTTCGGTGACCGACACAGGCTGTGGGATGGACGAGGCCACCATCCGTCAAGTCTATGATCCCTTCTTCACCACCAAGTTCACCGGCCGGGGTCTCGGTCTGGCGGCCGTCCAGGGCATCGTGGCTGGCCACCGGGGTCATATCTCAATCCAATCCCAGGTCGGCGAAGGGAGTTGTTTCCGTGTCCTGTTCCCGTCGGACACCCGGACGCCTCGCCCCGAGGCCCTCCCCTCGACCACCGACCTTTCGTGGCGAGGTTGGGGGACGGCACTCCTCGTCGAAGATGAGGAAGACGTGCGGAACGTGAACGCCTTGCTCCTGGAAGAGTTGGGATTTGAGGTCGTTGAGGCCCGAAACGGGACCGTGGCCCTGGAGGAAGTGGCTCGAAGCCATCAACTCACCGTCGTCGTCCTCGACCTCGTCCTGCCCGGGATCCCCGGGCCCGAAGTTCTCCAGAGGCTCCGGACCATGCGGCCCCACCTCCCCGTGTTGCTGGCCAGCGGCCACAGCGATACCGAGATCCGCACCAAGATCCGAAACGCGGGACCCACGGCCTCGTTGCAAAAGCCCTTTGACCTCGAGTCGTTGCGCCAGGCCCTCCGGGAAGTCCTGAGTCGGTAGTCCGACCCCTGACCCCATCCCCAAAAGAAAGAGCCGTCCCGAAGGACGGCTCTAGTGAATCCGAGAGTCTCTTACTTCACGTACAACGGCCGCGGTACGTAGTGGGTGTGGAGCAGGTGGTGAGCCTTCTCACTGTTGGGCTTGCCCAAGTAGTCCTTGTACAAGGCCTGGATCGAAGGGTTCTCGTGGCTGCACCGGAGGGCCGAGTTCTTGTCGTCGGACCGGAGACCCGCCGACCGCTTGGCTCGGACTTCGTCGTTCACGCCGTAGGGCTGGCCGCCCCCGGAGACACAACCTCCCCGGCAGGCCATCACTTCGATGAAGTGGAACGGGAGTTCCTTACCGGCCTTCTTGGCTGCCCGCACTTGTTCCATCACGGCCTTGACGTTGGCCATCCCGTGGGCGACGGCGAACTTGACCTCAATCTCTTTGCCACCGCTGGGAATCTTCACACTGGCCACCTTCACGCCTTCCATTCCCCGGGCCGCTTCGATGTCCACGGACCCCAGGTTCTGACCGCTCACCATGTGGTAGGCCGTCCGCAAGGCGGCTTCCATCACCCCACCGGTGACCCCAAAGATGGTCCCGGCTCCGGTGTACATCCCCAAGGGGGTGTCGGCGGCCTCGTCGGGCAGGGCCTTGAAGTCGATCCCCGCTTGTTTGATCATCCGGGCCAACTCCCGGGTCGTGATCGACAGGTCCACGTCCGGGGTCCCCGACGACCGCATGTCATCGGACCGCTGGATTTCATACTTCTTGGCGGTGCACGGCATGATGGCCACCGAGACGATGTCGGCGGGGGNCTTCTGGGCCTTTTCAGCGTAGTACGTCTTCACCATGGCGCCCATCATCATCATCGGGCTCTTGGCCGTCGAAAAGTGAGGAATCAAGTCGTCGTGGTACTTCTCGAGGTAGTCGACCCAACTCGGGCAGCACGAGGTAATCAAGGGAAGTTCCCCGTGGCCGGTGAACCGGTGAACGAACTCGCTCGCCTCTTCCATGATGGTCAGGTCGGCGGACAGGTTGGTGTCGAAGATCTTGTCGAAGCCCAGGCGCCTCAGGGCGGCGTAGACTTTGCCCGTCACCAGGGTCCCTGGTTCCAGACCGAACTCTTCGCCCAGGGCCACCCGGACGGCGGGGGCAATCTGCACCACCACGTGCTTGGACGGGTCCCGGAGGGCGGCCCAGGCTTTCTGGGTCTCGTCGACTTCGGTAATCGCCCCCACGGGGCAGTGGGCAGCGCACTGACCGCACTTGATGCACGGACTTTCGGCCAAGCTCACGTCACCGGCGGGGGCAATCCGGGTCTGGTCTCCCCGACCGAGGAACTCCAGGGCCCAGACGTCCTGCATCTGCTGACACACCAGGACGCAACGACCGCAGCCGATGCACTTGCTGGGGTGCAGCTGGACCGACGGGGTCGACAGGTCCGGGGGCAACCGCCTCACGTTGTACTGGAAGGGAACTTCCCGGATGCCGAACTCGGCGGCGATGGTCTGAAGCTCACAGCAGTTGTTCCGAGAACAGGTGAGGCATTCGTTCGGGTGGTTCGACAGGATGAGTTCCAGGGTGGTCCGGCGGGTCTCGACGATGTCGGGGTCGTGGGTGATGTAGTTCTGGCCCTCCACCACTTCGGTGGTGCAGGCCCGGACCATCTTGGGGGAACCCTCGACTTTCACCACGCAGATGCCGCAGGCACCCCACGATTTGAGGTCGGGGTGGGCGCACAGGGCGGGGATGCTGGTATTGGCGGCCTTGGCGGCCTTCAGCACGTTGGTCCCCGCAGGGACGGTGACCGGCTGACCGTTGATCTTAATGTTGACGGTGTTCATGGCGTTCCTTCCTCTCCCTTACGACACCAGCACGGCGCCGAACTTGCAACTATCAAAGCAAGCACCGCACTTGATGCACTTGGCCGCATCGATTTCGTGGGGCACCTTCCGCTCGCCGGTGATGCAGTTCACCGGGCACTTCCGGGCGCACACGGTACAACCGATGCACTTCTCTTTGTTGATCTTGTAGGTGACCAGGTCTTTGCACTTCCCGGCCCGGCACTTCTTCTGTTCGATGTGCTCCAGGTACTCATCCTTGAAGAACCGTATGGTCGACAGGATGGGGTTGGGGGTGGTCCCGCCCAGCATACAGAGGCTGGCCCGTTGCATGGCAAACCCGATCTTTTCCATGGTCGTGATGTCTTCGAGGGTGCCCTTCCCCTTCGAGATTTTATCGAGGATGGTCAGCAGCTTGCGGCCGCCGATCCGGCACGGGGCGCACTTACCGCAACTCTCTTCCACCGAGAAGTCGAGGTAGAACTTCACCACGTCGACGATACAATCGGCCTCACTGAGGACGATCAAGCCGCCGGAACCCATCATGGACCCCGCCTTGGTCAGGCTTTCATAGTCGATGGGCACGTCGAGGAGGGAGGCAGGGAGCACGCCCCCCGAGGGTCCCCCGGATTGGACGGCCTTGAAGGCCTTGCCGCCCTTGATGCCGCCACCGATGTCGTAGACGATTTCCCTCAGGGTGGTTCCCATGGGCACTTCGACCAAACCGGAGTTGTTGATGGCGCCCGTCAAGGCGAACACCTTGGTCCCCTTGCTGGTGGCCGTCCCAATGCTGGCGAACCAGTCGCCGCCCTTGGTGATGATCACCGGGATGTTGGCAAAGGTCTCGACGTTGTTGATGCTCGTGGGCTTGCCCCACAGACCGCTGACCGACGGGAACGGAGGCTTGGGCACGGGCATCCCGCGCTTGCCTTCGATGGACTGGATCAGAGCCGTCTCTTCGCCGCACACGAAGGCACCGGCCCCGAGGCGGATTTCAATGTCGAAGTCGAAACCAGAACCCAGGATGTTCTTGCCCATCAACCCAAGGTCGCGGCTCTGCTTCATGGCCACTTCCAGGCGATGGATGGCCAAGGGGTACTCGGCCCGGATGTAGATGAAGCCTTTGTTGGACCCCATGGCGAAGCCCGCGATGGTCATGGCTTCGAGGACCGAGTGGGGGTCACCTTCGAGGGTCGACCGGTCCATGTAGGCTCCCGGGTCCCCTTCGTCGGCGTTACAAATCACGTACCGCTGGTCCGCAGGAGTCTTGCGGGTATTGGTCCACTTGAGCCAGGTGGGGAAGCCGGCGCCGCCCCGACCCCGGAGGCCAGATTTCTTCATCTCCTCGATCACGGCCTCGGGGGTCATCTCAAAGAGCACCTTCTCGAGGGCCATGTAGCCGTCCCGGGCGATGTACTCCTGGACGTCTTCGGGGTTGATGATCCCGCAGTTGCGCAACACGATCCGAATCTGCTTGTGGTAGAACTCGATGTCTTCTTCGCTCTTGGCGGTCACCTGATCGGCGGTCTTGTAGAGCAGACTGGTGACCGGGCGCCCCTTCACCAGGTGCTCGGACACGATCTTGTCGGCGTCCTCGGGCTTCACTTCGACGTAGAAGCTCTCGTCCGGGAGCACCTTTACGATGGGTCCCTTTTCGCAGAAGCCGAAACAGCCGGTCTTGACGACCTGCACCTGCCCCTCGAGGCCCTGGGCCGACACGGCCTTCTTCAAGTTCTTGAAAATGTCGTCGGCCTTGCTCGACTCACAACCAGTACCACCGCAGACCAGACAGAAATTGTTCAGGGCCATCTTACTTCTCCTTCCCACTGNCCCGAGCCGGCCGCTTGAGCACGTGCTGGTCGACGAGTTTCTTTTCCAGGATGTGGCTTTGGACGATCTTGCGCGCCGTCGCCGGGTCGACCCGACCGTACAACGTCGTGGGCAACCCGGCGCTCGTGACTTCCACGGTGGGCTCGTCTTCGTCCAGGCCCATACAGCCCACTTGTTTGATCAACACATTCCGGACGTCCTTGAGGTTGAGTTCGTCCACAAAAGCGTTCAAGGTCTCTTTGGCCCCGGCCGCAATCCCGCAGGTCCCCATGCCGACGGTGATCTCGACGCTCTTGGTTCCGCCTACCCGGCGGTCCATGGCCTTGCGACCCGTCTCGCGCATGGCTCGTAGTTCTTGAAGGGTCATGATGTAGCCTCCCTTAGTGTTTCTTCGTTGTGGCGGAAATATTCCCGCAACAGGGTGAGGGACTGGAGGTCGTCAAGACTTCCGAGTCCTTGGAGCAGGTCGCTCCTGGTGGTCTCCCAGGAGAGGACACCCTTGGGCCCCCTCAAGGTTCGTCGGACCCCCCCTTCGTGGTCCCCGGCCATGGCCATCAGCAACCCCAAGGTACCGGGCAGGTCCCCGATGGGGGGCGTGTCCCAGTGGCTCAGGTTGAACCGCGCACTCACCGTCGTTCCCTTCCCCTTCTCCGAGGAAATCTGGAACCATCCCTGCGTCATCTCAAGGGTTTGAATGACGAAGGGCAGCCCCAGACCCACCTTTCTTTGCGGATGTTTCATCCCGTCGGTGGAATACGGGTCTTGCACCCGGACCAACTCGGCCTCCTCCATGCCGCGACCATCGTCGGTCACCGTCATGGTGAAACTCTGTTCGTCCTGATCCAAGACCACTTGGACGGTTCGTGCCCCTGCCTCGACTCCGTTTTGAAACAGGTCGGTCAGGAAGTCGGCCAGCGTCCGATGGCTCAAATCATTTCTTCTCCTTAAGCTGCGCAATCACGTCCGGGAGCTTGTCGGTCACGAGCTTACCGAACACATCGCCGCCACAGACCGCCACCGGGGCCAAGCCACAGCAGCCGACGCACCGGACCGCTTCAAAGCTAAACTCACCGTCTTCGGTGACTTGATTGACCCCGACGCCCAAGAGGGTTTCGAGTTCGTGGATCAAGTCCTCGCCNCCCTTGAGGTAGCAAGCCGTTCCCAGGCAGACCTGGATATTGTTCCGGCCGGGCTTCACCAGCTTGAAAAAATGGTAGAAGGTGATCACCCCGTAGATCTTGGCCAAGGGGGNGTTCAACATTTGGGACAACCGAATCACCGCAGGCCTCGGGAGGTACCCGAACTCCTGTTGAACCCGGTGAAGCACCATGATCAAGTTCCCCGGCTTGTCCTTCCAGCTCTCAATGAACTGGAGCAAGGTGGACGAAAACTCAACCGTAGCCGTTTTGTCCTGAGCAATCGCTGGCATGGGCCCTCCTCACTCAACACTAAGTATTGATGCGCCATAAAGCGNTTTCTGTTGTTCTCAAGATCAATACTATCTCATCAAATGAGTCATGTCAACTTTTATTGCACCCTTGTTCACATTAAACTAACGCACAGACCCCAGGCGGGGGGCCGGGGACGGTCGGTTAGTTCAGGAGCTTTTCGTAGCTCACGACGTCTAAGAGACGGCCGAACTTCTTCCCCACTTCGTGGTAGTGGGCGCAGCGCTGGTATCCATGCTTCTCAAACAACCGGATGCTCGCCGAGTTCTCCCCGGTGATGACCGCCAAGAGGTTGTGAAAGGCCCTCTCCCGGGCCCGGGCCTCGACAAACGCCAGGGCCGCCGACCCTAGGCCTCGGCCGGCAAAGGACTCCTCCAGGTACAGGGTCACCTCGGCACTTCCATCGTAGGCTTCCCGGGGTTTGTACCGAGCTAAGATCACGTAGCCGGCGAGGACGCCCTCGGACAGCACCACCCAACTGTCGTACCGGGGGTACCCCGGGAAGAGGAGAGACCGAAACGTGGCCTCGTCGATCTCCTGGGTGTGGAAGGNGGCAGTGCTGGTCCGCACGTAGTAGTTGTAGATCTGCAATAAGGGAGCGAGGTCCGCTTCCTCGGTAGGGCGAAACGCCAGGGGTTCCATAAAGCTCCTCTTTCGGGAAGTCACCGGGCCGTCACCACAAGTTTCCCCCGAAGATGAACGATAGTGTATAGTGAAGCGCCCCTCTAAGTCCCTCACTTGGAAAGGAGATGGAATGAAGTGTCCTTTGTGCGGCCACCTCGATGACAAGGTCATTGAATCCCGGCAGAACATCTCCGGGACCTCGCTTCGCCGGCGACGAGAGTGCCTTGCGTGCGGCTACCGGTTCACCAGCTACGAACGGATCGAAGAGATTCCCCTGATGGTCATCAAGAGCGATGGCCGGCGGGAGCCCTTCGACGTGAAGAAGATCGAGCGCGGCCTCGTCCGGGCCCTCGAAAAACGCCCGGTCAGCCAAGTCGAGATCGAAGAACTCTTGAACCAGCTCGAAGACGAGGCCGCCATGGAAGGCAAGGCCAACCATGAAGTGCCCAGTCGGGTCATCGGCGAACTCGTCATGAAGAAGCTCGAGGACGTCGATCAAGTGGCCTACATCCGGTTCGCCTCGGTCTACAAGCGCTTCGGCAACGTCGACGAGTTCATCAAGGAAATCGAAAAGCTCAAGTGATCCTCAGGGCTTGGACACGGGGAACTCCAGGANCCCCTCCCACGGACCACTCTCCAACTGCGACGTCCCCAGGATCACCGAGGTCGCCCCGGCGGGGATGGTCACGGTGGCCGAAAAGTTGTCGGTCTTGGGGTCTCGAACCATGGGAAACCTCCGATCTCCCACCATCAGGACCGCATAGGGTACCCGGGCCAGGACGGTCCGGAACCCGACAGTCTGCCCCGCCACCACCGGGGTTCCCAACGGCGCCAAGAGCAGGTCGTCGCGACCGAAACCGGTGTAGGCCTTGGGAAACGACGCTCGACTGACTTTGTCGGCAACGAAGCCGAGTTCACCACAACCGGGGTACTCGGCGGAAGGGTCCCGGGCCTCGTGCTCAAACAGACGCAACACGTAGTTCCCCGGCTTGGGTAAGGCAACGGACAGCCGAAGGGTGGACCCCGACTTCTGGCGGAACGTGGCCCCCTCGACGAGGTTTCCCGCGGTGTCTTCGACGGTTGCCATCATGTCCNCCCCCGGGGGCACGGCAAACTCCAAGGTGAACTCGTTTCCGAACCGATTGATCCGGTCGAGCTTGGTAACGTTCGCGATCCCAACGTTGTAGAAAAACGAGTTCCAGTCGGCCAGCTGGGCGAACCCGGCCGCATCCACGGGATGGGCCAAGAGCTGATACTGGGGATTGGAGGGAAAGTGCGAATGGATGAAGGCGTTGGGGTCCGTAAACAGGTACCCCGTGCTGTAGGCCCGGGTAAACCGGCCGTCCTGAAGGTAGCCCGAGTCCCAGGTCGTGTCGACGAGGTAGGAATCCTTGTGGATTTGCACCAGATTCCAAGCGTGGTTTGCCTTGGTCGGGTCCTCCTGGTCGAACACCGAGGTCCCGTAGCCCCGGCTGTACCCATCGACCACGGCACAAGGAATGTTCCCCAGGTCGCAGAGCTTCTTGAACAAGGCGGCGTACCCTTCGCACACAGCCAGCTTCGTGGCCAAGACCGTTTTGTAGTCCTGGTTGGGCAAGTTCCCTGAAAGGAACGAAGGGGCGTCGTACGCGATGGTATCGGCGACCCAGTCATGAAACCGCTTGACGGTGACGAACGCGTTGGGGCTCCCCTTCGCCAGGAACACCACCAGTTCCTGCAGGTATCGGTCCGGGGCGGACTTCTCCAAGGCTTGGATGGCCGGGGGAATTTGGCGGACCACGGGGTCGAGGGAGGCCTCCTTGAAGTCCGCAGAGGATGCCGGCTTCGAAACCGGGGACGCGACGGCCGGATCGAGGTCGAGGTCTAGGTGGGGAGTGATGGTCACGGGGTTCCACGGTTGGGTCAGCCAACCCGATCCGTGGTGGCCGGTAGCAAACTGGGCCTGGATGGCCGCAAAGTCGGCCTTCGACACCACGTCTTCATCCTTCTTGGCGTCGGCCACCCAGACAATTTTACCCAGGTTGGCCACGCCCCCCGGGGGAAGGATGAACTTGGCCACCGACGAGGGATTGATGGCTAACTGAAATTCCTCAGAGGTGGACCCTGACGAGAACTTCTTGTGCAAAGCGATGTTGGCAATGAAGTAGTTCCCTGGTGGCAAGGCGGCCGAAGCAAAGTAACCGTCGTCGTTCGCAGGGACGGGGGTCGTTTCCTTGGTTTGATAGTTGGTGAAGTAGACGGTCAGCCCATCGGTCGTGGTTCCGTTGATAGAAAACCCACCCCCCAACCCGGTCTGAAAGTTCTTTGCCTCGAGAACGATCTGGCCCACGACGAGGGTTTTGACCGTCGCTGACGGTTCGGGGACCGTGGCACACGAGACCATTCTTAGGTCTTGAACCGGTCCATCAATTCCTTGAGGTCGTTCAGGATTTGCGACAGCACCACAGTGGCGTCCCGGACCTGGACCACGGCTTCCGTCGCCTGCTCCATCCCAATCTTTTGCTCTTCCATCGACTGACTAATGTGCTCCGCCGACTGGCCCAAGGTCACCACGGCCCTCTGGACGGTGGCGCTCTGGGTCACCTGCTGTTCCATCGACCCAGAGAGGTCGCCGTAGAATCGGGTGAACTCCTCCAACCCTCCCGAGAGCTTGGTATCCTCGTCCTCTTGGAGCACCATCTGCCGGGCAATCGACTGGCTGGCGTCCTGGACGGCCTCAATATCCCGCAAGACGGACTTGAAGCTATCGCTGGTCTGTTCCGACTTCGCAAGGGTGACCGTGGCCGCTTCTGAAATTCCGTCTACCAGGGCCTTGATGCTCTGGGCCTGTTTGGAACTCGTCTCAGCCAACTTGCGAATCTCGTCGGCCACCACGGCGAACCCTCGGCCAGAAGTCCCGGCGTGGGCCGCTTCGATGGCGGCGTTCATGGACAGAAGGTTCGTCCGATCGGCAATATCCAGGATGAAGAGCACGATCTCTTGGACCGCCTTGGTTTTTACCGCCACCCCCCGGATCGACTGGCGCAGGGCCTCGAGGGACTGTTCCCCCTGGTGTCCCGTGACCGTCAGGGCGGTGGTCAGTTCGCCGGTCCGGCGAGCTTCGTGGGCCGTCGTCCGGATCCTCAGGCGATTGGCCTCCATCGACTGGCTGAACATGAAGAAGTGGGTCGCCATCCCCTGGGTGAGTTCATTCGACCCAGTGATTTGGTTCAAGATTTCGTCGATCTCGCCACGGGCCTGGGTGGTTTGCTCGAGTTGACCGCCGGCAAACTTAGCCACCTGAGACGACGTCGCCGACATTTCTTCGATGGCTGCGGCCGACTCCTCGGTGTTTGCCGACAGCGTCGACCCCATCTCGGAGAGGCGTTGGGTGACCGATCCCAGGGAAAGCACCTGCTCTTTTAGATCGCGTTGGAGCACGGTCACCGACTGGGCCAGCTGACCCAACTCGTCCTGAGACGCGAGGAGCCGCCCCGGGATAGGCCTGGTGAGGTCCCCCTGGGCCACCGAACCCAGGGCTTCGATCAGTTGGCGGGTCCGTCGCCGAATTCCGACCACCACGACGACGAGCACGAAAAGCCCGACCACCAGCCCAGCGATGGCGACCACAAAGGCGGTCACCATTTCACTGGTATCGGTGGCGATCCTGTGGTCAATCATAAACCCGAGGGAGATCACTTGGTCGTTGTAGAACCGTTGGATGACGGGAACCATCCGATCGAGCTTGGCATTCAGGGCGGAAGGATCCAAGACGGGTTCCTGGGCGGCTCGGAAGGCTAGATCCCGAATCTCGGTGGCCGCAGCGACCACAGGGTCCACCGCGGCCTTCATGGCCGCAGCGTAGTTCGCCGGTCCGCCCCCTACCAGGCCAGCCTCCTTGACCGACCGTCCCGCTTGGTCGGAAAGTTCCGTGGCGGTCAGATGAACTTCCCTAGCCTCGGCAAACAGGTTCAGCCGGTCTCCCAAGGTTAAATGGGTCTTGTCGCGGGTCGAGTGAACTCTCGCAGGCTCGTCAAACCGTCCAGGAGCCCTGGGACCGACTGGTACAAGGCGAGCATCAGATAATAACTGTCCAGACCGGGATCGAGGACCAGGCCGCTGTTGTCGGCCAAGAACCCCAACTCGGTGGACAACCGTTCGTGGACCGAAGCAAACTTTTCGTACTCACCCCGGGCTCCGGGCTTCACAAGGGCCTTCAGACCGTCAGGACCCAGCCAGTCGATCCCATCGGTTTTTTGGTCTTCAGCGTTATAATTCAGACTCGCGGCGGCCCCTTGGGCTTGGAGAGTGAACGCGTCGAACGCCTTCGCCAGGTCGTCGCCCGGCTCCCTATCCNCCCCGGTGGCCTGCCAACCCAAGAGGATGTTGAGGAGGGGCGCGGTCACCCCAAGACCCTCCTTTTCCACCAGACTCGCTCGAATTCGGTTGTTGGCGTACCCGTAGAGGAACACCAACGACACCGCCAGGGGAACCAAAAGGATCAATGCACCCCAGAGGATCTTGGCTCGCAAGCCAAAAGGTACTTTCATTCTGGAAACGCTCCGATCCCACAGTATGGGCCCAAGACAAGACTTCTAGAGAATTTTTCGGATCGTCTCAATAAGGGTTTGCGTGATGATTTACCTCCAACGGGGTTCGAACCCGTGTTTCAGGAATGAGAATCCTGAGTCCTAACCACTAGACGATGGAGGCGTGGTGTTTCTTTTATCCCCCGGATTTCTCCCCCTTGTCAACGCCTGGCCTCTCCGCTACCAATGGAGGAGACCATGGAATGGAACAAGCTTTACCAAGCGTTGGAGACCGAAACCGCCGGCCTCGCCAAGGTAACAGGACAGCGTTGCCCCCCGGGGTGTGGCCTGTGTTGCGAGCGACCAAGCCATCAAATCGAGGCGAGCGAAGCCGAACTTCGCCCCGCCGCCCGGTGGTTGTGGGACCAAGGCAGGGGAGAGTCCGCCTTGGAGGAGGCCCGTCGGGCGGGAGCCGAAGGATGGTGCGTGCTGTACGAACCCCAGGCNCCGGGGCCGCCGTACCCCCGGGGCCGGTGTGGGGCCTACGAGTTGCGTCCGCTCACCTGCCGCCTCTTTGGGTTCTCGGCGGTGGTTGACAAGCACCGGCAACCACAACTGGTCGCATCGCCGGTGATGAAGGCCTCGGCTCCCGAAGGAGAGGCCCGCTTTGCCCGGGCTGTGGCCGAGGGCTTTCGGCCCCCGGTGGCCTCGACGTGGCGCCTTCGCTGGGCCGAAATGGACCCCCGGGCGGGGACCGATTTACTCCCCCTCAACGAAGCCTTGGCCCGGGCCCTCGAACAGGAGGGGCTGGTTCGGCGGTTGGCCCCTACTCCTGCAGACTGAGGCTGGCGCCCAGGACCACGTCCCAACGCCCGTCCTGGTGGACCAAGGTCGTGACGCTGGCATTCCCCAGGAAGCTCTTGCCCGTCCCGACCCGGCCTTGGCTCACCAGAGCCAAAACGACGTTGATGAAGCCTCCGTGGGACACCGCCACCACCGACCGCCCAGGGTACGAGTCCACGACCATGTCTAGAAACCGAGTGGCCCGGGCTTGGATGGCCTCGGGGGTCTCACTGCCCGGTATGGGGCCTTCGGGAAACCTCAGCCGCCTCTCTTCGAGGGTCAGCCCCGACGCTTGGCCGTAGTCGCGCTCCACCAAAAGATCGAAAAGCCCCTCCACCGGGAGCCCCAAGGTGGCCCCCAGGATCTGAGCGGTTTCCCGGGCTCGGCCCAGGGGGCTCGACACCAAAGTGTCCGCAGGCCAGCCCCAGGCCCCGGCGAGGGTCCGGGCCTGGCGACGCCCCTCTTCGTTGAGGGGGATGTCTTGAATTCCTTGAAACTTCCCTTGCCGGTTCCAGTCAGTTTCGCCGTGGCGAACAAAATAGAGCGTAATCATCGCCGACACTCTAGGGAAGTCTCGCCCCGTAAGCAAGCCCCGGGGACCCCTCGTCAACGAAGGGCCCCGGGGCCTGGGTGGGCGAGAAGGCGATTACTGAACGAGGGCGTTGTACTCGGCGAGTTCCGCGTTCGACTTCAGAGCGGCGTCGTCCAGGGCCGCCTGGGCCGTGGGAAACTTACCGGAGACGAACTGCTCGATGGCAGCCTGGATGTTCCCCCGGGCCTTCACGAAGGTCCCGAACGCAGCTCCCTGGGTCGCAGCCGAAGCCTTGGTGGACCGCAGTTCGTCGACGGCGACCTCAAACTGGGGGTACTGGGCCAGGGCCTTCTTCATTTCGGGTTCTTGGTAAGCCGCTTTGCGGGTGGGGTAGTAGCCGGTGTTCGACGAGAAGAACGCCTGGATCTCGGGGCGGGCGGTGAACTTGACGAAGTCCCAAGCGCCAGCCTGTTCGTCGGTCGTTCCGGTGCTGGTCACCCACAGGGAAGCGCCACCGATGATGACGCCACCCTGGTCCTTGGTGGGCCGGGGGATGTAGGCGGTGCCAACTTCCACACCCTTGCCCGCGTCGGCGGCGCTCTTGATGTAGCCCCGGAGGCCAGCAATGCTGTTCAGGGTCATGGCGACTTCACCGTTCACGAAGGCGGCATCCCGGGCGGCGCTGTTGGCCCCTCCGTCGATACCGAAGCTTCGGCCCGTCCCATCGTCGAGGGTTTGCTTCAGGAACGTCAGCCACTTCACGGCGGCGGGGTTGTTGAACACCAGCTTGGTGGCCCGTTGGGTCCGGCCGTTCGCCGGGTCGGCAAACAGCGCGCCCTGGGTGGCCAATTCTTCTTCGAGGATCCAGCTGTAGAGCGAAAAGCCCAGGCCGGCCCGGACGACTTTGTTGCCGTCGGTGATGGTCAGCTTCTTCAAAGCCGCCCGCAGTTCGTCGTAGGTCCAGATGCGTTGGTCCGTGGGGNGCCCCGCTTTCTTGAACGCCGCCACGTTGTAGTACAAGACAGGGGCCGAGCTGTTGAAGGGCATGGACCAGAGCTTACCCCCGATGGTGTAGTAGCTGGCCACCGCGGGTTCCAGGTCAGCGGCGATGTCGAGCTTGTCCTTGGCCAACAGGTCGCCCACGGGGATGATCTTGTGGGTGTCGATCATGCGCTGGGTGCCCACGTCGTACACCTGGACCACGTTGGGCAACTCGCCCCCGGCCAGGCTCGTGTTCAGTTTGTTGATGGTGGCATCGTAGTCGGGCTGGGACACGGCCTCGACCTTGTACTTGGTCTGGCTCGCGTTGTATTTGTCGACGACCTGTTTGACGACGTCACCGTTGAAGCCGGTGAGCCCGTACCAGAACGTGACCTTGGTCTGGGCAAAGCCGGTGGCCGCCACGAACATCAGGGCGAGTCCGAGGGTCGCCTTAGATAGCATTGTCATTTCTTTGACCTCCTGAGAGTCAGGGCACGATGCCCGGTGGGGATGAAGTCCCTATGAGGGAACTATGAAAAGCCTGTGAGTTTCCTCTATCCTGCAGAAATGTCCCCTGCGACGCTGACAACCTTCCGACGGGATGCCGTGGGTACCTTCGTAGACCGACCCAATCGGTTTGTGGTGAGGGTGGCGCTCCAGGGCCAGCTCGTGCTGGCCCATTGCCCCAATCCAGGACGGCTGTCAGAACTCCTCTTCCCGGGAGACCCGGTAGTCCTCGAGCGGGCCCGGGAAGGCCGCAAGCTCGGCTACACCGCCGTGGCCGTCGAACGGATCGGTCCTGGGGGGCCCACCACCGTGCCCTTGGTGTCCGTCCGGGCCAACCCGACCGTGGGCCAGCTCGTGCTACCCCTCCTGTTCCCGGGAGCCCCTGCCCGGCCCGAAGTCACCCTGGGGTCGAGTCGGTTCGATTGGGCTGTGGATTGGAAGGGACAGCGGCATCTCCTCGAAGTCAAAGCCTGTAGTGAGGTGGAATACGACTCCGCGTTGTTTCCCGACGCTCCGTCGCTCCGGGCCCGGAAGCACCTGGAAGAGCTGGCCGCCTGGGGCGACCGTGGCGACGTGCCCCACGTGATCTTCGTGGTCGTCCACGGGAACCCCCGGTGGTTTGGCCCGAACATCCATACCGATCCGGGGTTCGCCCGGGCCCTGAACGAGCTGGCACCCCGGCTCACCCTCCACGCCGTCGTCGTCCACACGGACCCCGAAGGCAACACCCGGCTCGTGAACCCCGCCCTCCCCATCGTGCTGCCCGACCTCCAGGGCGCGGACTCAGGCCTCGTGGTGACCCTCAGCCCCGAGGGCGACCGTTGGTCCGTCGCCGTTCACTGGTACGCTAAGGACTGGGAGCGTGCCATCGCCCGGTTCCCCGCCCGGCGCTCGTTCTCGATCCACGCCCACACCGATCGCCGGAAGGAGGTCTGGGGCACCCTGGCGGCCCTCGCTTCGGGGGTCGAGGGAGATCACCTGGTTTTTCTCGACGATCCGCGACGGTCCCGACCCTTCGTCGATGCCATCATGGCCTGGCGTCACCAGTCCTGACCCTCGGGGAAGACCAGGGACCAGCGAAGCGCAGTCCGTCCCCGCACAGCCCAACTCCCAGCGAGCAGCGAAGCGCAGTCCGTCCCCAACGCAGCCCAACTCGCAGGGACCAGCGAAGCGCAGTCCACCCCCACGCAGCCCAACTCCCAGCGACCAGCGAAGCGCAGTCCGTCCCCGCACCGCCCAACTCCCAGCGACCAGCGAAGCGCAGTCCG
>JGI26470J50227_1000189_pt1 | contig 28127 bp, 39 predicted proteins | sample FreactTroBogLake_FD_50227 | JGI IMG/M metagenome (IMG submission 50227)
CGTTTTACTATCATAATTTATCCATTTACAAGCGAACACATTACCAGTGTCGAATGACGCCTGCGATTATAAAAGTGTTTGTAAGTACATATGATAACACAATTAAGGTACGAATGCAAGCAATTCGGTCTGATTCCTCATCCGTTTTGCCCGTTTTCTCTCCTAATGCTTTGGCCCAAAGGCGCCAAAGTTTACGAAAACAAATCTTCATTCCACTCGCGGTGCCCTTCTCTGAATGCCATATTACTTTGAGTTTCGCGTACTTCCACACGATAACACCAAAGGCGAGCAGCTTCGCTTGGACCCCACATATCTGGAATGTAAACGCCATTGATATATTTGTAAAGCATATCAGATAAACCTTCACATCCTAATTTTGGTAGGATAGTTAGTTTTGCCATTTTCTTTTCTTGCAACAATTTGAATGTTTCTAATTCCGGATCATCTTCTGCTACTAGTAATGTGTGGTCAAATTGATTTTCTAATATTGCTTTGAGTTCTTTCAAGCCGCCGTAGTCAGCCGCCCAATTACGAACGTCTAGATTATTTGTACCAAAATAGAACTTCATTGAAAAACTGTAACCGTGAATCAAGTTACAGTGAGAGTCAGCTCTCCATTGTCTGTATGCACATGGAAATGCGTCGTGATACTCTTTGGTGCTGGTGTACTTATATTGTACAGGTTGTAGATTTGCCATTGTATTCTCCTTGAATAAGCAATGACATGCAGAGTATTTTAAGTGGGATGAATGCCTGAGTCCACTGTTTGTTTTTATATTATACTACATTTAAGATTTATTTCCAACCCCAATGATAGCCATTTTCACTATTATTAAGCAATCTTCTTAATGTTGATAAGTGCATTTTTAATACTTTTCCTGCTTCTTTGACAGTAGTAAATTGACCCCGAGGCGTTGTGATCTTTTTAGCCCTTGGATTGTTGCCTCCTGCTTTTTGTTCTTTGTATAACTGGATGGTTTCTTGGCTATGTTTTCTACCATAAAAATTGTTTAATTCTTCAGTCTGTCCGTACAGAGGATTTTTCGATCCTATCATACCTTGCCAGCCTTTTGGGTTTCCATCTTTACCGTTTTCATATTTTAAATTCGCCCATTCAGCAGATTCTATAATATTATTTTTTTTAGAAAAATTTAAGGCAAAAACTTCACATTCTTCTATGTTATCAAATTCCCATACCTGAAGAGTAGAAATTTGTTTTCCATACATTTTTAAGTGTCTCTTCCAGTATTTTCCTGATCCAGAATATACATACGGATCTTTTCTTTCGGTCTTCCCAAAATACTTTAATCCAGTTATAGTGTGCTGTTTTATGTAAAGATAAATCATTATTGCTCCTTACATATATTTAGCACACGATGCGGGATGAATGTCTAAGTCCGCATATATTAATTATACATTCTTATACAGTAAAGTCAATGCTATTGATTAGCTATCATGCCAAAGCCGGACCAAACTCCAGGTGTTCCGGAAACTAAACAAATCCATCCAACATAATTATTGGGAATTGGATTAGTATTCCAACAAATATCTCCCTTAACAAATGTTCCTGTTATAGGAGCTTGAGTACTGTTAGTAAATCGTCTTCCACCAATATTGACATCACCGTTTACACTAAATTGTAAACTAGGATCTGGATTATTAATATTTACACTTAATGGCCCAAACACTTTAACTGGTTTATTTTGAAGATTTTTATCCCCAACATTAATTTGATTTGAATCTCCATATACAATTTCGGAATTATTAACACTAAATTGTATGTTTGTATTTGAATCTATTCCGTTGGCTGTATAGCGATAGGTGCCTATAGAAATATTTGGCGTAGTTACATCAGTATTAAAAACTGCAGGACCTTGCACAATCAAACTGTTTAATGTACCTACTGTATTAAGATTACTATAAATTACAGTATTACCTAAGTTTGTTGAAGACAACACTGGTATGTTGTTAATAGCATAAAATTTTTCAGATGCAATATCAATATTTTCGCTAGACCACAATCTTGTTGGCCCGCTCATCATAGTCAGCTGGCTAGTTATACTAACATCAGACCAAACTAACCCCAACCCAAAGATACTGGTATCTTTAGTTGCACTAAACTGCAAAGGGTGCGTTCTATCTATTCTGTTATCGGTTACAACACTGCCGGCATTGATTACACCTGCCACATTTAAATTACCTGCTACATTAACCTCACCGCTATTACGAATTGTAATACGAGCAAGATTGTCTGTGACAATTGCTAAATCGTGACAACTAACAGTACCGATTGTTGCTAGATTGCTGGCAGGACTTCCAATACCAATTTCTACATTATTATCTAGAATAGTTAAAGACGAACTAGGATCTTCGGTGCCAATGCCAATTCTGTTTAAACTAGTATTAACAAATACAAGATCTCCTAAATTTGTATCTCCAGATACATTTAAATTGTTTAATACTCCTACACTAGTTAAACTACTACTAGTGATACTACCGCCAAGTGCACCAGCTGAAAGAACAGGAATATCATCAATAGAGTAAGAGTTTCCAGAAGCCAAGTCTAAATTAGCATTAGTCCAAAGTCTTCCACCGGTTCGATAAATTAATTGGGTTTGACCTAACCCGTATGTCCAGTTAAAACCTTTACCATTCAGTTCTTGTTCGGTGTTGTACAACCAGTTGCCGACTGATGCTAAACTGCCATTATCGGTGATTAAATTTTTTACATTAAATGTGTTTGCGGATATAGTTCCGTTGACGTTTAAGTTATAATTTACATCGAGATTTTCTGTAACATTTAGGCTACCGTTATGTTGAACCGCACCTCGGGTGTTAATTAAAGTTAAATCTGTGATAACAACAGTTTGATCTTGTATATCGAATAGTTTTGACATGGATAATACTCTCTTATGGAGTATTTATCCATGCTTTAGATGCTTATTGTACTTTGAGTAACACTACTTCTTCGTTAATGCGTCCATTCATTCTAGTGTCTGTGGCATTAATATCGTCTAAGAACTTGCGCAGTTGCACCTTGCCTGCGGCCTTAAACTCTTTGAGCTTTTCCTCGGGCTTACGAAGTGTCTTACAAACGCTAAGATTTTCGCTAAATCCTGTAATTGTAGTGCCCTTAACACCCAAATCCTGATATTCTGCAGCCACATACTTGCCCAATTTACGAGTCTTGGTATTGTATACCCAAAGTTCCTTGCTACCAATAATATCAGTAGGATTGATACTGACCAATTTCAAAGGCTCGTTGCTCTTCATGTATTTCAATTTGGCAACAATCTTATCTTTTGGTACAGACTTAGTCTTACGGGGCTTACGATTAACTTTGGCTTCTTGAGCAAGCATATCACAAGCACTCATAATTTCTTGGTAAAATGCAATCAAATTACGAATTTGTTTCTTAGTACGATGGCTATAGCCCTCTTTAAGCTGTTCATCTGCCTTGCCGCTAGCCAACTCTTCAAGTTCAGCTAAATCCCTGCTGTAGAGGGTTTTAATAACCCTAGCGTGGGCGGCTTTGACTTCTTTGCCCTTGAGCAAGTTAATCATTTTGAACGCTTTTGGATCGAAGTTTTCTGGGTCAATTTGGAAGCCTTCAATAGCATCTTCGATTTCCTCAGTCATGCGACAAGCAGTTTCACGCAATCGATCTTGGATACTGGGTTGTGCCACAATAGGTTTTGAATCTGTAACCACTTCGGCTTCAACATCGTTTTTACCAGCTTCAATTACTTCAACAATTTGCTCTCTTAACCATGCACTTGTATCTCGACCCTTGTTAAAGTCTTCTCGAAAACTGGGCATACCTCGTAACAAATTGGCTGCAATGGCGCCCATTGTGACATTAGTACGAGCGTCTTTGGTTCGTTTGTATGCAGCAATATCTTCTTTAGTGCATCCAATTGATTGCATCCATTTTACAACAGCAGGTTTTAGATCTTTACCGCTAAATTCCAAACGATAGTAAGCCATTGCGTCTCGGAATTTGCTTGCATATTGCTCGGCGGTCAAAGATTCTACATTATCCCAAACTGGGCTGTGATCTTTTGGTTGGCGAGTCTTGGTAGCTGTTGTAGCCAATTTCTGCTCCTAATTTGTTAAACAATGTACTTATTATAGCATCGAATTAACTAGCTGTCAACCTGTTACATTGTAATAAAATTCTAACGGATTTGGATGGAAAACAAGGTCAGGCCATTTTGGTGAAAATATTCCAGTTTTTAATGATTTTTCTACTTCAGCAGCAAGTATCGCATTTATTTCTTCAGACAAATGGCATATACAGTTTTTCTCTCCTAACGCTAAAGCTCGCTCGATTGTGTAACGAGGATTACTTATTTGATCGAGACTTGAATAAAACAAACTCTGAAGTTGTTGTAAATAGTCCCATTCGATCATGATAGTATCTGGTCTTAATATCTTAATTCGGTCAAGCATTAAATCAGACATATTTTGATCATATACATCATTTTGCAATTCTGTATAATAAAGATATAGCGCATCTAACTTTTTTTGCACACTTTCAGTTAATATATTTTGTTTAATAAATTCGTATTTTCTATGTTCAATAGTACTTAGAGCATTTACAAAATATTCAGTTTTATCTAACACCACTGGCGAATGCCAGCGATATGGCGAAGTTATACAAAAAATATTTTGTTCGTGTTTATGATGATTTTTTATAAAATTATTATAGCTATAGTAGATAGAACTACCACCTTTTCCATAGTTTGTAACATTGTGGTTTATAGATAAAAGATTTGGCCAACCTTTAGGTGTTAAATATGCAGGATGACCGAAACTAGTATCTGTATAAGAGCATCCGTAAATTCCTAAGTTCATGTTTATCCCTGTCTGCTTATAATTTTATCGTACCAATCTAAATAATAATATAAACCTTGATCGATACCTTCAACCCAATCTTGTTTTTTTCTAATCTTTTTTAATATTTGTGTTTTAAATTTTTCATAAGTGATATTACTTACAGTCAATCGTTTAATAGAATAGTACAGTAACTCGGATAAAATTTCTAAATTTGGCACAGACAAATGATTTGATCTTGGATCGTGTCCTGTATATGACACAAAATCTTGATAAACATTATGGAGGTCTGCATCGATTATCTCATTTTCAGATACGGTATTTAAATAAGTGTAAGATCTTAGGAAATTAGGAGGGTTTATTTTATCCAATCGAGTAGTATCAATGCGAGAATCGCTATTAGATAAGATAATGAATAAATTGTCGGGACGGTTCCAGGCAACATCTTTAATAAATTTAATATACGATTCGTGGTTAATTGAATTCAAATTCATATCCTGATTAACCATGTACCATTCTAAATGATCTTTATTTTCCCAATACCAATGATCTTCTTTCGAGGCTGCTCTAAGGTACTGTACAGCACTACCTGGATTTTGATTTTGGAATTCAAAATGAAGACGTCCAGGAGTGCTTGTAACAAATATTATAATATCATTATAACCTATATTGTCAGAGAATAAATCTTGAAAGAAACATTTAATAGCATATTCTGTGCTGCTTCCTTCAACGGCTTTATTTATTTCAGGTATCTTTAATTTGTTTGCCAAAATATTAGCCCAGCACCCTATTCTAGGAGCGGCATAACTATCGCCATAAATTCTTAGTAGTTGCATTATGTAATTAGTGAAAGTTTTATAGATTTTTGTTTTTCTCTACTTTTTTGATATTGTTGATGAACAGAAACACCTACTTGAGAAGTTTCAGTAAGTAGATCGTTAAAATTGCCTCTGTAACTTCTTGTTTCAGTAAAACTCATATCTCGTTCGTTTTCGCGTTCACGATCAACTTGTTCTTTCCATCGTATACTTAAAGCTTCGTGATTTAAAGTATGATCGATATTTATTGTAAAATCTCCGACTGCATTTGCTTTTATTTTGATTGTTGCTGTATAATTTACAGCATTGAACGACCCGAAATTTACATAGTCAACAGCTGGGTTAAAGTATATTTCCAATTCAAAGTCATTTTGTAAAATATGATATAGTAAATAAGCAATTGCAGTGTATTCGTTTGCTATCGATGTAGCAAATTCATCGTTTTCGGTTTGAGATTCAAATATATTTAAATTTAAATTGTTTATCTGGTGCACATAAAAATTTAATGTCGTATTTTTTTTATCAAATGAAAAAGAATAAAATTTATCAACATCACTGTATCTATGACCATTAACATCAATCATATCGAAATTTTTGTGCATTATTTCTAATAAAATGGCCACAGATTTAATTCTAATAATTCTATGCAACATAGTATTTTTATAATTTTTTGTATACCATGTACCCAAGAATGTTCGATCGTAACAACTATTATCACCTACATATCCGTATTTTTGCCATTCTAAAGCAAGATCGCTATTGGGCGGGGCCCCGCACCCCATTCCTGGACTAATGCTGGCTATCCATCTTCCAGTGTTCCATATAACAGTTATGCCGTGGAGAAAATCTAAATTGTCTTCTGTTGGAAATCCTATGAGGTAATTAACATGGTTGGCAACACCAGCTTCGTGAAAATCCTTAAGGTTTTGTTCTATTTCCCATACATCAATTTTTTTGCGCATATCATCTAACACTTTTTGACTTCCGTGTTCGACTCCCCAGCTAAGACAAGAACACCCTGCCTTTACCACTTTGTCTGCAAACACACGATCCATTTTACCATTACATCTAGAGTATACATTCCATGAAATGTTTAAGTCTGCTTCTATCATTTTGTCAACCATTTCTTTAAAAGCAGCTAAATTTCCATTTATAAGACTATCTACAAACCAAACACTTGAGATGCCGTATTTTTCTTTTTGCATCTTTAATTCGTCTACTATGCCCTGAGCAGATCTCGATCTGTACTTCCAAAGCTGATATTCTCCGCAAAAACTACATTGTGCTGTACAACCTCGAGAAGTCTCCATAGAACATCCTGCTCCTCTATCATATTCACTTAAATTATAATCTGAATAATCAGGAGCAGGCCAGTCATCTAAATTTAATCTTGAATTAAAACCGCCTAGTACTTCTTTTTCGGCAGGTATCAGATATTGTTTTCTTTCTAAAAAGTCTGATAGCAATTCTTCTGCTTCACCAACAAATACATAATCGATTAATCCCTTTTCAAAGATTTCTAATTCTGGGTGTTGTGATGCCTCAGGTCCTCCAACAATTATCGGCATAGTGGGTTTAAGTGCTTTGAGGAGCCTTAAAAGATATTTCGAACACCAAATATTTGTAGCATACAGGCTTAATCCAACCACATCGGGATTTAGGTGCAATATTTCTTCAACAACATCATTGATATAATCATTTAGCAAGGGCAGTATTTTTGTTTTAAAGTCTTCATCGTACCATAGATGATGACGGCCTGACTCCCAATAATTAAATTCTGTCTTATCTTTAAGCAAATGAAATGCTTTAATGTTCATGTCAAACACAGTGACTTTGTAGTTTTGCCATCTTAACAAACTAGCCAACTTTGCGATATTATAAGGAGCAAACGCCGTCCCCCATGATGGGCACATGATTAAAACAATGTGACCTTTGATAGGCAATGATGGATCTTTAGGTTGAGTTCTAAATTGTTGCTGTTGTGTTAATTCTGTAACCTGACTATCTCGATCCATAATGTGTGACAAGATAAATTGGTCACGATTAATTCCGGGATCGATAGTATCAAAATTCCTATTATTATTATTCTGGGCTAACAACAAACTTAATCTTACACCAGTTTTTTCAGCAGCAACACTCAACATGTCAATAGGACAATTTCTATTAGCAGCTGCCGCTAAAATAATGTTTGAGTCTAGATCATACTCTATTATAACCTTAAGGAGTTCTGAAGGAGAATTTTCATCTCTTGCCAAATCCATTCGATCCCATGTAGGCAAAGTAGAACAAATTTGTACACGACTATAGTGAGCTACTAACAAGCTCATATGTAATCCTAGAATACTTGAGTTTTTTGGTATTAATTCTTCTGGGCAGTTAGGATTCTGTGCGGCTGCTACTACTACATCAATTTCTGTATCATTTAAGATAAAACTTCTTAGCAATTCACTCGGACAATCTTTTTCTGATGCAATCGCAACTCTATCTTGCGTATTATGTGCTACAGATGCTCTATCAAAGTGATTCATCGCTTGTATCTCTTATTCGTTTTGATAGAATCAAATCTGCAATACAATGACACTCATGTTTTTGACAAGTAATACTATCTGTCGGCCAATCAATTATATCTAGTATGCTACCAATCCACCCGCCTTGCGCACAATTTCCTCTTTGTACCCTACCATCATAAAATACAAATAAACTTTCTAAACCAACATCGCACTTCCACCCATAGAAATCTGTCAACTTATTATTTTCTAATACAGATGCAAGACCAAAATTTAACTCTTCTTTCGATCCATCAGAATAAAATGCATTTGAAAAAGTTCGTTGATGTCGAAAATCATCCGGTAATTGGTTCCAATTAAGTATAGGCGGTGTATTATTTAAAATATCTTCTTGTTCTTGAGTATATTGAATTTTGCAAAAGTCTGCGCCTATTCCAAAGTTAGGAAGTATCCTGACCATTTCAATACAAAATCCATTATTATTTTTTTTTAATCTTTCGTATATATTATAACACTGATCCCAATAATCTGGATGCATCATTATTCTAGCTGTAATACGAGTTCGTTGAGTCAAAAATAATATTTTTTCTATAAAGTCATCGTCCTTAGATTTTGTTTCCATAAATTCTGGATGATAACTGACTGATATACAAGATAACTTATGTGCGATATCGCCCCACCAGTCTTTACTTCTTACTAAATTAGTTGTAAGATTTGTGACACCGCCTAAGTCATAAATTAAGTTGATTAAATTTTTAAAAAACGGACTAACTGTTGGTTCACCACCTGCAAGATTACATTGTATATTACCGTATTTTGTAAAACAATCTTTTATAAAGCGTTCAGCATGCTCCCAGTCATAGTGATGATTAGTGCCACTGTGTAAATTTTCAGGACAATAAGAGCAGTGATTGGTGCAAATGTTGTTTATAACCCATGTCAACAAAAGTACCTTAGACTCGTTCTTAATCTTAATAATTTTTTTACCGTTGTAAGCTATTGGATTACTTGTCATGTGATAATTTGCTTTCAAATATGTTATCTAGAATTGGTAACGATTCTTTATATTTACTTTCTCTATGTGTATCTAATGTTTTAATTATTGTATGTAAATGATTCAAATTAATATAACTATTTTCTATATCAGAAATTTTAGATAACTCAGAAATTAATAAATCTGTTTTAATTTTTAGTTCAGGGAAAAATTTTAATGTTGTTGAATTATTTTGATATGTCTTAATTTTATCAATTATGACTGTTTTTAAACTTTCAGGAATCCAGTCTATTTTTAATTCTTCCGGGTAATTAAGTAAATTAATGTTATATGGCCATTCTTTGTAATAAGGATATTCTAAAAATTTATTATCAATATAATTAAGTAATTCGTCCAAATAAAATATATTTAATATATGTACTGTAATATTTATTAAAATTTTCACATTGGGATACTTCATGTAAGCTCTAGCGGTTTCAAAATTCCTTTTAATAGTTTCCCAATCTGAAGGGAATCTAACATATTCCTGAACAGGCCCTATTCCGTCTATACTTGCTATTAATTCAAATTTGTTAAAATGCGGCATTAACTGAAAGAATTTTTTATTTAAATTTGTAAAATTACTGCTTATGAATACTGTAATATTTTTTGCATAATTATTTTCTACACAATACTGTAATACTTTATGTACGATAGGATTTATAGTAGGTTCTCCTCCTGCAAAACTAAGCACATTTAAATTTGGAAGAATGATTTTCAAGTAATCCCAGAACTCTTCAGATTCAGCCCAGTCGGAATTTGCCATATCTGGAAGTTCAAATTCTCCTATATTGCCCTCCCAAACTCCTATTCTTCCTCCAACTATTTTGTTAAATCTTCCACCGTATGTTTTAATTCCGTTATATTTTTTGCTAAGTTCATGCAATTCTTTTTCAATTTGTGATGAATCATAAGCGTTACACATAACACATTTTAAATTGCATAAATTACTTGGTTTAATTTCTAATCTTCGAGGTGTATGATTTGCTTTACCGTTATTTAGAATTGTATCATAGACTAATTGTAAATAGTCACGGTTGTTAATATTTTCTCGTATGCTTCTGGCCCTCATACTAGCATCTCCATCTCTGGCGCAAATATTACAACCTTCTAAAACTTTTCCTTCATGCAACGATTTTCGTATAGTGATAACTTTGTTATTATTCCAAAAATTTTCAATTGGATTAGATTTTGTTATTTTTTCTTGTTGAAACAAGCTAACTTGTTCATCCCAATAGCAACACGGGAGCACCGATCCATTCGGCCTAGTGCTGATTTCTAAATACGGATAAAAACAAAAGGTGTCACTGTTTATTATCTTTTTTCTTAACTTATCTAATTCATCCATTCAAAAATCCTGAAATTTGTAAAGTATACTTGTCTTGCATGCCGCCATTTGCGCTGAGATGTAAGACAGTTGCATCCCATAAAAAACCTTCGCCTTGTTTCCAATCAATACTAGTTTTATATCCACTATCGGTTTGATATTGTATAAACTGTCCTAATTTGTAATCTTCTAAGTAAATATTGGCTCTTACCTTTAGATCTTTACGATCTGGATATTTTTGATTAATCAAATAAAATGTATCTCTATGCAATGGTACTACACACCCTGGCGGTTGTAATATTGTGCTCACGGTGATAACTTCCATACCTAATTGGCGACCTAGTTCGTTATAATCTATGTGATCAGCCGTCCACCATAACTGATGAATAATAGTATTTTCAAAACAATAACTCTTAGGAAATCCGCCGTATTGTTCATGAATATCAGTTAGCTCATGGGTTTGATGTTTAACACAGCTACCTGTATGAATTTTATAGTCGGCTTGTAAAAAAATATCAAAATTGTAATCTATCTTTACTGTAGCAAGCATTTTATTCCTTATTAAAAACTATTCCAGATTTTTTTAATCTCAATGTACAAAGGTTCTTCTATTCCACGTTTATATATGCTGTTTCGTCGTTGCAAAAATAATTCTTGATTATGTTGTAAAATCGGATACATTGCTTGCCTTAAATCTTTTAATTCATTTATAGATAATTTAGATAAATTTAGTAACTCGTTTATAATCATTTTGACACGTTTTTCAAGATCAAGTTCGTTATCGTATTCTTCATCCCAGAATTCTCCAAATGTTTTATAGCCTTGTTTTTTTAGTTCTGTAAGCATTCCTGGAGATCCTAATATAATAAATGGATGTCCGGCAACGACGGGTTTCCATGTTTTTTCAGTAAAAAAAACAGTTCCTGCTCTCCATAATGTTTCAGTTACCAATGATATAAATGTATGAGAAAAATGCTCAAACACTATATCGTTTACAAATTTTACATTTTCTAAATCAGGTATATCTAAGGTTAACGGTTCTTTAATTATATCGTTTTTAGCAGGAATATAACTTATTAATCCTCTATTCAGTAAATTATTCATCAGTAATGAATTTACCAATGTTGTACGATGGCCGTCGGATCGGCGGCTATACAGTAAAAAAAGATTTTGATTATCTACCGGTTCGTAAGATATAACTGTAGATATTGAAGTTTTGAGCCAAGTATAAAAGGAATTAACAGGAATATATGTAAAATTTAAATCTTGAAGTAGTTGATTGCCGTGTATAAAATAAATGTGATCTTTTCTAAGATTAAATTTTATGCACCAACTATCTAATATTTGAAAATCTTCGGCGCTTTCACTATTTACTGAACCGCAATAACCTTCATAAGGAAGTAGTATTACAATTCTTGCAAGATTTTTTTTTACATCCTCTACTATATCTGGAATATCGGTAAACCCTATATCTCGATTTCGGGTAAAATAATCTTTGTCCTCACTGTGTAGAGATATTGGAAAAAGATACTTTTTATTTGTACAGTTGGAATATCTTACATTTTTATAGTTATTAAGATACAGGATATCATTAGTGATTTTAAAATTAATAATAAAATCATTCATTTAAATTTTAAAATCTGTGTTTCCAAAAATTTCAGATTTTACTTTATTCATTTCAGGAATAGTTGCAAATGTATTTTCATCTCGCACATAATCCAGTTGTCTGGTAATTTCTAAAAATTGTTTGGCTGCATCTTTATCAAAAGGAGTATTAAGCTCATGTAGTATATAAGTTAATCTTGAACTAATGTCAGTCTCATACTTTTGATTAAAGTCTTCAATAAATGTTTTTAATTTATGTATGATGTCTTTTTTATAATTATCCGGTAAAATTCTAACATGATAATGTTCAGGTTGCATTAACATATTGATAAAAAAATTGTCATAATTTATACCAAATTCTTTTTTAGATTTAACTACACCAATTTCAACCAAATGCGTAATAATTTCTGGAATTCTAAATACATTCCAGGCGCCAATAGTCATACCAGGTCGTACAATAATATTGTCCAATGCGCTCATGGCCTTTAAATTATCTTCTACCTTATGCCAAACAGTGCCCGCCCGTATTAGTTCCGCCCGCTCATTAATCTCATCAATGCTAGGCCAGACTTCAATCTTTGCATTATTCCACTTACTCCAGTAGTCTAACACATTTTTGCCTCCGTATGTTAATGTACTAGCATTGGTATTGTAGCTGATTCTTACATCAAATTTTTCATTTGAAGACAGCATGTCTAATATCTGCCAATGCTCGGGCATCATTAATGGCTCCCCGCCAGCAAAATAAATCTTTTCTACATGATCAACTTGTTCTTTTAGAAAATCAAAATTAGTAAGATCATCTACTGTTTCGATATTCCATACTTTGTCTTGTTCATTGATCCAACCTAATTTTTTTGCATCTGGCACCCATGTAGAACTGTATCGGGGACCGCATGATCTGCATTTGTAGTTACATAAATTACTAAACCTAAAATCCCAATACTTGAGTTCCATATTGGTACAAGTACCGTCAGCATTAGTATTTTTTGGAATATCTTTAAGTACATCGGGGAAATCCCTTGCATGGTGAACTCTTCCGCTTTCTCCAGTAACTCTTTCTTGATCAAAACATTTATTACATATTTTAGGTTCGATTCCATTGATCATGTCTTTGCGTAGCGATTTCATATTATCGCTATTCCAAATGTCTTCAATAGATTGTTTGGTTAAATCTCCAGCAAAATAATCATGTGTGCTTGTCAAACAGCAAGGAATAACTTTACCGCTAGGTTCAAATGCCAAATGCATCCATGGCACTGCGCATACTGTTTTTCTAAATTCGTTAATATTTTTTATTTTTATCATTTAGGTCCATAGTGATTGTCTAACTTTAATTAGTCTAATCATCATTTCTTCATCTTCTTTTTCGTAAGCCTTTTCAATTTCTTGCAACTTTTGGTGAGCAATATTGCACATTGTTTCGAGTTCAGGAGTTTTGTCATCACCAAAATTTAGTTTACCACCATTTGCCAAACGACTTGCTTCACAGTAGGCGGTCCAGCCACTAGCATCGTAGGGATCTGGACGGTTCCGATAGACAGTAGTCCACCATAGATACAGCTCTTTAATTTCCTTTGCGGCATTAGCTTGGTATGTCGGTTCTTCTTTTTCACCTTCTTCAATGAACTCTTTGTTAGTTAAAGTAGACGCCCAATCCAAGTGAGCAAGCCCTGCTTCTGGACAGCGCCATGTACGCCAACGAAGCCACCCACTGCGCCACCATGGAGGATTATATTTTTTACGAGCTTCTTCATTCCACATGCAGGTATGCCATGCTTGTTCTATTTCAACAAAATCAACCAACTCATTGAATAAGCAAGGCAAAAAACGGTTCCCCACGTCCTGCCACTGGCCAGGTTTAATATCCCGGGCACTAGCGGTAAGACTATGAGACCGAGAAACAAATCTGTTGTTGATATAGTATCTAACATCGTTTAACCTTTCTGGTATATAAAGTAAGACGCCTTGGATAGCATCAAGCAATTCTTCCGCAATCCAATAACGCACAGGATTGTAACACTTGGCTTCATTGCGCCACTGGTCCCATTCTTCGCTGGTGCCGGCATTGAGTTTAGGCTTACCACGAACCCAGTCAGCAAATCGTGTACAACTCCAATAGTTTCTCATTTTATTTACACTTTATTTCGTTTAATCATTTTTAGAATTCGTTTACGCATATTATAATTTTCAAAATATTCGTAGCATTTTTCTAATGTAAGTACATTTGCAGAATGGTCTTTAAGTTTGCTGCATATAGTCTCAAATCCTTGGTCGCCCATGGCTTTGAGTTCCTGATCTGAAAATTCTATTAATTTTACTTTTTCTTGCGTATTAAATTTAATGTACAAAAGCGCATCGCCTTCTTTGATATCAATGCAGGTTGTATCGGGTTTGATAAGAAAAGTAGATTTCCCAGCTACCCTAAACCATTTGCCGATATCAAAACTGGCTGTAATATTAAATGTAGTGCTAGTAAAGTTGTTAGAATCATAATAAGCAGGTAATTGAGTCATCAATAGACTTTTTTCAGCAAAAAACAAATAGCTCAGTTCTAATTGATGGAGCCCATGTTTACCCATAGGATCTCCGAGAAAAGATCTAGCAAAATCAATAGATTGATTTTCAACGTTGACTCTGCCATTTTCAAATATCAATTTAAGATCAACTGGACTTTTAATAACATATACATTTTTTAAATCGTCTACAATAGCAGGACACTTAATTGCAATAGGTCCAAAAAACTCTTTAAAATCTAAATGATTAGACAAAGGGATAGGTGCCGCCACTCGTAATGGGCTTAACATGTTAGAAGGAGGAAACCCTCTTTTTTCAAATTTAGTAGAATCGGGGTTAGCCCTAGTCCAATATACATTAACTGTCATTATAATTTTTCTCCAGATTCAAAACCTCTAAATCGTAAAAACCTAGGAAATCTAAGACTATACGAACCATCTTGATTTTGAGTAACAGCATCGGCTCGTACTTCTACAATTTTTTGTATTAAAAGATCGCGTGAACTCCAGAAGCTATCACGATCACTGTCACTAAAACCTGAACCAACGTTTACAGATATTGTTTTTCCATCATCTGTTCCTGAACATACAAGTGCTCCAAGCCTACCAATATTTCTTCCAGTTCCTTCTTCGACTTCTTTAACTTCTAAACTAACTTCAATGAATGGCTTCAACTTTAACCATGCATGACTGCGCTTACATTCATAAGGAGCATCTAGGTCTTTAATCATAATACCTTCATAACCGCCTGCTACCGCTTGAGTATTGATCATTTTAAATCGCTCTTGTCCCTTAATGGTGTCAAGGTCAACAAGTTCGTTGGCAACATAAGTTACATTAGGTATCAAGTGCTGATTTTGTTCTACCCAAAACTTAACCATCTCACTGCGAGTCTTTTGGTCTTTGTTGTAGATACCTTTTTCAAAGTCTGCCAATGGCAACACATCAAACAAGTTTAGAACAGCATCTCCCGCTTGTACATTGTCCTTACGATGTACTTGTTTCATCAAGTCTTGAAAACTAGATGACATAATTTCACCGTCTAGGACAACATCCATACTCTTGCTGGAACCTTTTTGTTTAATTACTGAACTAATCTGTTCTACAATATGTGGAAAATTGTTAAGCTCTTTGCCGTTACGACTAAACATATCAACACGGCCGTCGGCACGGACAACTGTAATAACTCGTACTCCATCAAGTTTGACTTCAATAAGTTTCTTCCCAGATACTTTATTCTCGTGATTAGCGGAGTCATGAGCAAGCTGGCACCCAAACACAGGAATGCTATAGTCAGCATATTTCTTTTCCACTACTTTGTTAACGGTCTTTTCGCTTACACCACATCGTAAGTCTTTAATAAGGATACGACGATACCAGCCATTCCACTCTGCCTTAGTGGCACTTTTCATCATGGATGCAATGATATCTCTGGCAGTATTACCGGTAACGTTGCGACTAACGAAGCCAGTAAGAGTGAGAGTAAAACTATCCCAAGGCAAACCAGTACCATCTTCATCTGTTTTCTCCGGTATTTGTTTAAGTCCAAAAGTAATCATAGGATCTAGTGCAAGGCGGCATCCTTCGAAGAACTCAGAATTGCCTGCTTCGGCTTGGGCTAGAATAATAGCTTCTTTGTTCAAACGACTAGGATGATCTTCTAAAGAACTAATAACTGAATAGCAAGGATCGCTCATTTTGACTCCACTGATTAACTGTACAAGTGTATATTATACAGAGTAATTATCAGTAAGTCAAGTGTGTTGATGTCTTAAATGGCTTGCCTAAATAGGCATTTTCTAATTGGCGCATAATTAAATTTTTCATTCTGCGTATAATTGGATGATTGTGATTCCAATCAAATGCTTTTAAATAGTCGCACCATGTAGCAGTTTTATGTTTTCGACAATGATTGGAATCTAAATACTTGCCAATTTGGCTAGGATCATAGCCAAACCGATCAATTAACTCGCAGGCTATATTGAATGCATGTGCACCCATTTCGTCTCTATCGCCGTAATATTCTTGTTTTTTACGATCTTTAGTTAGTTCTGCTGTACTTTGGTAACCAGGCAATGGTTTAAAATTTCTAGCACGAAATTGGCGCATATGAACCATTTCATGCAATACAACATCTGCAAATCTAATAGCCATTCGTTTAAATCGATAGTCGGTTAGTTTTAATTTCTTATCGTCTGGATTGTAATTAAAGTTTACTTCGATAGCAGGTTTACACTTTTTATCTAAATTACTGTAGTAAACTCCGCCTAAGAATACAAATCCTTTAGTTGTTGGTGCATAGAAACACTTTTTAAGTTTAATAGGCAGATATGCTTTAATGTGTTTATTGATGCGTTTTTGTATTTGTCCAGGAGACAAGTCTTTTCCTACGATTTCGCCAGCGAGCGAATAGAACATAGAGTACAGGTTACTGCGAGTAAGTTCGGACCAGTCAAATGGTAGTTGGGCCATAGTACACTCCTAGACATAGCTATTTATAGTATACTACGGTCAACCATTATATACGCACTTTATGGGCGTTTTGTTAAGTTCTGCGGGTAACTATTTCGTCAACCAACCCAAAATCTACAGCTTCTTGGGCACTCATAAAGTTATCCCGTTCCATAGCTGAGTAGAACTCTTCAAATGTTTTGCCCTTGCTATTATGGTCAACATAAATTTGGGTCAAACTCTGCTTCATCTTTAGGATCTCTTTTACTTGGATTTCCATGTCTGTAGCTTGTCCTCCAGCACCACCGCTAGGTTGATGAATCATGTGGCGAGCGTTTGGTAGAATCTTGCGTTTGCCAGGAGCGCCAGCAGTGGCGAGTAAACTACCCATCGAGCAAGCCTGTCCCATAACGATGGTCGATACATCTGGTTTTATGAACTGAATTGTATCGTAAATTGCCATGCCAGCGGTAACAACACCGCCAGGGCTATTAATGAAAAAGTTAATATCCTCATTACCTTGACTTTCTAAGAATAACAATTGAGCTACAATCAAACTTGCCGAATGTTCATTAACATCCGTATCTAACATAACGATACGATCTTTTAGCAAACGACTATAAATGTCATAACTGCGTTCTCCTCGAGCTTCTTGCTCAATTACCATTGGTACTAAATTAGGCATTGTTTTCCTTTGTAATAAATGGTTCTAAGTTGGGAGGAATCCACCCAATTGGTTTTAATACTTTGCCGTCCTCGCGCTTGCGCACAAGTCCAGTCTCTTTGTCAATCTTGGCAAAGTTAGTTGACATTACTTCTCGCCAGGCACCTTCTGCATCAAACCCTGCGCTATGGATAGCACCAATTGTAACAACCAAAATGTCAATTAAGGCATCTAACATTTCTACACGGTCATCTTCATTATTGGCTGTAAACAATTCATTGTATTCTTCTTTGATGAGATTTAGATACAGCGAAAATTGTTCATTGTTGAAAGTATCAACAGTTTGGCCACAAGCCTTCATAAACTTTTCTTGATCACGAAACGGATTCATTGTATCTCCATTGTTAAATTAAATTCTTCATCATGTTGGCTAAGATAGTAACTAGCCAACTTAAACATTGTACGGGCATGTTCGATATCTACAGGAACAATAATGCGTTCGCCTTCTCGTAGTTGGCGCAATTCTTCTGCGTCCTGTATAGCTTGACGCTCCATGGCTTCGTAATCTCGAGCCATTTCCATTAATTCAATTTCGTTATACAGCATTTGATGTATCGTATGTTTTAGCAAAGATATCTTTCTTTACTACACCATAATCTCCAGGACCATGGCGCACAATATAGTCCTCACCTGACTTGTAATTCAAATCTCCCCATGAAGCATGTACTACGCCATCGTGATCAGCCAACTTAGCATGTTTATGAATCTTCTTAGGAGTAGCAGTACCGTCACTGTTATCATCATAGTATTCAGCAAACTTTTTTGGATCTACTGGATACTGCTCGCCTTTTGGACCTGTGATGATTTTATGTCCGGCTTGGTAGTCAACTGGACCTTCGAGTGTATCCACCGTTCCGGAATCTATAGCAGTCGTATAATGGATAGGAGTAGGATGTTTGTAAGTTTCAAACGAACCTGTCTTGAACCAATTATCTGTGATGCCTTCGGCTGTTTCTACAATTTTAATAAATTCTTTAATCATACTAGTTTTGAATAGTTGTTTGTCCAATTACAGCACCGGGCTTTTGTAGTGCAACTTCTCGACGAGCTTTATATTCAGCGTTGTCTACATCCATTAATTTAAGTTCACTAGTTTGTCCGGTATCTGGTACTACTACACCGACTACTTTACTTTGTGACTGTTTACTAGATGGTATGGTTTCTTCTTTAGGATCTGAATTATCTAGTTCTTTAAACGCATTATTGGCACGTTCTTCAGTGGTTAGTTCTCTCGGAGGTTGTGCTTTTACTTCTTTCTTAGCAAGAGATTTTTGACCTTTGAAAATATTAGCTTCTCCTACTGGCAATGCAATTAAAACATAGGTACGATATCGATTACCTTCAGATATATGTTTAAGCTCTTTAACCTCGACCCCAGTTAAATCAATCTCTTTACATTTTGTCTGCATAGCTAACTCAGTAAAACTTTGATTACCGGACTCTGTTTCTCGATTATAAATCTTTGTACTTTGATTTGCAGTGCCGCCAGCCGCCATACAAATTTTACCAAATGCGATAGATTTAGCTTTATGGTCGGCCATAGCCCAATCGCTGCTGACAGCGGTTCCATTTTCATAAACGGCATTTTCACTTGTTGGCAAATGATTCATCCATTCGGGCGCCTGTGATATAGTTCTTTCTACAAGAGCATTAGCTTTTTGTGTTTGCTCTAGTTGAATTCGTCTTGCATACTCGTCAGGGGTAATAGTGACTACCTTTTCCGGTGGAGAAGTGGTAACTGTGCTACAACCTGTCAACATGGCTAAAACTAGGTATGCACTAGAAATTCCTAGCCACATATAATTTTTTACTGGGTAATTGTTCATTTTGCTAACTCCTGACTCTGTGTTTTAACTGTGTCTACGCCTTTATCTAACATCCTAGCGATACCGCTGAATCCAACGGTAGCTAGGATCAATCCAAAGATTGTGCCTGCTATAAATGCCTTCATATAAACTCCGTGTGTGTTAAGATGTAATTAGTATAATTGAAATCTGATGTTATGTCAACATAGGATCTTGCCAATCAACTATCATGATATCTACATTCTATATTGGATTCACTACGAAACTTGCCACCAATATCTAAAAGTAGATTCTTTCTAGCTCGTTCTCGAGCGTAATAACAGAGACTTTCTTGTTGTTCGAGACCAATTTCATGTTCGGTCAAATGGTGTGTTTCGCCGTCGACATCTAGATCAAATTCTACAGTGCATAGATTTCTAGGACCGGATTTTTCTTTAATCTTAATCAAATTTCGTATTTCACTGACAGTGTGTTCAGTGACTAATTTACTAGAAGTTGCTACATCACATCCGTCAGGTTTGGCCGGAACTTCGACTGGTACTTCTTTGATTTGTACTATTACTTGCGGTGGTGCTTGGTCGCAGGCTGCAAGTAATAGAACTGTTAATATCGATAGGTATTTCATCTCTAATCTCGTGTAGATACGATATTAGTATTATATGTTCATTACTGATATTTGTCATCCAATTCGACACTCGAAAGTCCAGCAATGGTTTGGAACTTTTCCCAAGCCAATTTAGCGGCAGGATTCTTTTCCAATTCACTATTTGGCAATACTGCTTCTAGCCAAATTTCTGGACGGCGACTTGGGTGAGCGCCGAACTGACGAGGCTGATGTAGTTTGCCAGTTTCCAAAAGTTCAATGCTGACACTACGAAAACGGTCTTCGTCTTCAGGCGGATAGTTACGCCATTCTGGATTACTTAATCCGTAAGGCTCTCGATAGCCGTCCCATATACTCTGCCATTGCTCGTCAATTCTCGGATCAAAATCTGTTCGAGCAATAATAATGAGAACATCGTCGATATCTACAATTCCGTCAACGATATCCTTTACGCAACGGCTATAACTAAGACCAATTTTCATTTGTTTTGTTTCTTGCTGTATTTGGCTGCAAATGTAAATCTGTAGGCATTTGATTCGCAAGTCTGAACTCTTGCGGCATGTAAAATACTAGAATCAAATACCAAAACTCTCCCTGATACAAAAGGACTAGTATATCCAATTTCTCCATTGCCATCTAAGAAAATTGTTTCACCACCCCAGTCCATCATCCAAAACGGATTCATATAATACAATAAAGTCATGTATCCTTCTTCTGACATATCATCGTGCAGCCGATGAGCATCTGAAGGTATACCTAAATTTATATAGGCTCGTTCCATAATCCTGTCTTTTAACAAATTAGTTAAAGGATGATTGTTTGATAATAATTCAAAAAAGCCAAACTTTTTTAACAGTACATTATCAAGTTCAGACATAAATTTTTGTTCCCAACCAGGATTACCCGGAAGATCGTTATTGGCGAGATAGTAAGGAAAAGTCCTACCTGTATTGTACATGTGGATCTGTTGTTCTTTATCAAACACATTATCAAATACAGTAATATCTAGTCCGTTAATCATCGACCAACCTGAGTTCTAGTTATTGTAGGGCCGGCGCTTTCAAAGTCCATTCCGGCACTACGCCCTTCATAGCATCGACCATTCCATAACATGCCAATTTTAACGCTTTTGTTAACGATCACAGTGAGTGATTCTTTCTCTACAAAATCATGAACAACTGCCTCAGTTAGTTTGTTAGATTTACTAACTTTTATTTGACAGGTATCACTATGCCTTAGTATTGTTGCCATTGATTGACTCCAATTCTGTGATTCTAGATCGTAATTGTGCAACCGCACTTTCTAGTTTTTCAATATGTGCAGCCACTTGCTCAATAAACTTAGCATGATTATCTGCGGTTGTTCTAAGCATTTCAGAAACACTTAGCGATTTTGCTTCATCTGTCATATTATATCTCCAATAAAATTTGTGGGTTCCAAAGACTGTCAGGCTCGTGGCCTTCGTATCCTCTAGGGTTGCAAACTATACGAGTAGAGCCAATCATATAGTCAAAACACTGATGCATATGGCCATGTGTCCATAATTTAATTTGTGGGTGATCCAAAATAAAATCACTAAGGTCACTAGCATAGCCACCATTCATAATAGTCTGGCCTCGATACTGTTCATGTATACTGCTAAAACTAGGAGCATGATGCCCTACGACTACATACTTCTTAAGCGGATCAGTTTCTACTACAGTTCGAATATAGTCAACAGTTTCCTTAAAACGCGATGCGGCTTCCATAGGAGTAAAGCGTGTGAATCCTTTTAGATCATTTTTAATGATTCTAAAGTCATTCATCATGTCTTTAATACCATTTAAGGTCAGCGGATCGCCTTTGTTCATATCTGTCCAAAGTGTTCCACCTACGAATGTTACATCATCAATAGTCTTACTGTCTTTTTCCAAAAAGTAGATGTTAGGAAACCTAGCGCACTCTGCTTTAAGGTGGTCGATACTACCATGCCAACGACCGTGATAAAATTCATGATTACCTGCAATATAAATTACATGTGGAAACTGAAAACTGCAACGCTTGAGGAAATCTCTAAAACGCTGAGCCCGTGACTGTGCACGGCCCAAGTTAGGAATATTCACAGGATCAGCAGGATGTACTTCTGGATGGTCGTGCAGATCCTCGGCAATTAAAATATCGCCACCAAGGATCAACACATCATAGTTGTTGTCGTTTTGAATATTGATGTCACTGAACTCTAAATGAAGGTCACTGACCAATTTGATTCTCATTTAATCCTCTTCGTTGTATTCGTCTACAAATGAATAGTTGTAGTGTTCTTTCTTAAACTTATCCGCATCTTCTTTTGCAAGACGCCCTGATTTATGTTCGTCAATAGCATAGCGTAGTGCTTCTTCAATAAATTCGTTAAAGGTCATGTCACGCTCGTGTGCCATTTTCATATATTGTAACAGTTCATGGTCTGGAATGTCAATCGGAACAGATACTCGAGTGTCGTAATCTTCGCCTGCTTTGATTGCTAGACATTTGGAAATAAAATCATCATCTACTTCTAAATCTATATAGTCAACATTGTCCCATGCTTCTTTTTTACTAACATTACGACGCTTGGCTTCCTTCTTCATTTTCTTAAGGAAGTCTTCATTGAACATGCGATAGGCACGATTATGGACATAATCGTGTGCCTGCACTTCGTATACGGTATGATTTTTAGTATCAAAGATGATAGTAAAACTATAGCCATCTTGTTCACCGTTCCAGGAGTCTAGCATGTAGGCATTTGGACCATAACATTCCCATCCGTATTTGCTACCTTCAGTTATACGATAGTCCACTAACTCCATGAATTCTTTCATAGTAATCATTTTGTTTCCTTTATAATGTTTACGGTATATTTCTGTTCACACGATCGATATCTGCTGATTTCAAAATATATGCACCTTCGTGATATGCTTTGGTATGATTGAACACAAACCATCCAGTTATAATATATTTGTATTCGTTAGGGGCACATATACCTCTATGAGTGTGAGTCCAATCAGCGGGCCAAATTAATGTAAGACCTTTTTCAGGTTTGATCTGTAGAGACTGGTGGAAAAATTCTGTACCACCGCCCTCTTCAATATCGTTGAGATAAGTCATGTAAACTAAATGCCTGGTAACTACTGCAGGGTCTCCATCATTTTCACAATGCCAATTATGGTAGAATCTTCCAGGATCATATCTCTGTACTTTGATGCCACTTCTCAAAGCCCACATCTCCATTTGTTGATAGGAATAGTAAAATTCTTTTTTATATTCTTCTAGACAACCAAATAGCGACCGTAGATAGTTAGCTCGCTGTTCCAATTCAAAATGCTCTAGCCACGCATTTTCATATTCTTTAATACCTGGAGAGAATAAATTTGGTTCCTGTTTTGCATAATCGACAATTGCATCACAAATATCAGGATCAATATAGTATCCCCTTATAAAGGGATTTTGTTTGTTCAAACTGTGTTCTTTCATTGTGCCGCCTTTACATAATTTAATCTAGTTTCATCATTGCCGTGTTTCCAATGTTTGCTGTTGTCTTTAACTCGAGCTTTGACGATGATACATGGCCCTCTTTTAAGTTCTACTTGGCTCATCCAAGATGCCATTCTGCTGTTTATTATAGCACAAATATTCCATCCTGTAAAGTTCTTTGACTTTACAACTTCTAATATTTCGCAATCTAAATCTGCCAAACGATCTCCAGGTTTACCTAGAAAGCCTTCTTCCACCTGCCGTGCAACTTTTTTGATTTTGTTCTGTACGACATCTCGAGCATATACACTGGGCAGACAGGCCACATACCCAAACTCATTTTCTTTAATTGTGTCACCACTCAGTAAAGAATTAACTTTGGTTTGAAATTCATTTTCACCTTCGATAGCGGCAAACAATAGTCGCTTGTAATACTTTTGAATTTCCTCTGCACCAGCAATGTCTTCGGGAAGAACTTTAAGAGGGAAAGGTTGTTCTTTTGGGTCAGCAGTCCAAATTGCAGGAGTTAATGTGCAAAGCATCAACATCTTGTTAGTATGGTTAGAGTACAAGTATCTGCCGTCCTCTGAATATACAGTTTCGGATTCTTTGAGATATGCACGATTGACTCGCTGTGCCGCACAGGCCAATTCTAATACTTGCTGTGTGGGAAATTCTTTTGGTTGCATCTCGCTTGCCGAATTAGTTAATATACAAGTATTTTACACGAATATGTATCTCTTGTCAATCGTTTCCAAATGCTGATATATCTTTTTGGCTAATTTTTTGGTAATAGTACTTATACCAAAATATTCAATATAAGCTCGCAAAGTTGAACTAACATAAACCGTTCCGGTACGCATTTTGCTCATTTTACTAATTCTACTTAAATTGCGTTGGGCGCGAGATCGATCCATGACTCGTAGTAGTTCAATAGCTATACTAAATGCATACGCATCTTGTTCATCTTGATCTTGAAGATATTGGTAATAGGGACTAGGAGTATGGGCGCCGTATTCTTTAAAATTCCTGCGCATGCTTTGGTGCTGATGTCTAAATTCATGTACAACCGCATCAAATATTTCTAATAAAAATAATTTGATTTGTCTAGGCCCGAAATGTTCAGTACTGTCTAAATTATGATAAACTAATACTTCTATAGGAGTTTCATTATGGGCATCATTATCGCTATCGTAATAGGCCATAACATACCACTTGTCATTGTCTAAACTTTTATCTTTTTTACTTTTTAAATCTATATCAAAGTTGTAAAGTTTAAAAGTGTTGCGTGTTCTAGCAATTAGATTTTTTAGTGTAGTTATTTCAGGAATCTCTTCTTGAACTGTACTACATACTCGATATACCTGTTCAAGAATACTGTTCATTTTTCACAACCTATAAGTTACACGACCTTTGGTTAAATCATAAGGGCTTACTTCTAAACGAACACTGTCGCCTAATATGATTCTAATTTTATTTTGTTTCAATTTGCCACCCAAATAACAAAGCAGAGCATTTGGTACATTTTCTACTGATACACGAAACATATTACCAGGTAATACTTCATCAACAGTTCCTATTAATTCTATAATATCGTCTTTAGCCATTAGTTATTTTTTCAAGGATATAAGATCCATCTCCGTTGTCTTTCCACTCAAGTGTATCTCCTTCTTTCCAACCAGCTTGTTCTAAAAGATCTTCTGGAAATGGGAGGATTATTTCTCCGGTTTCCGGATCTTCTTCTAAAGTTATAGTCCATTGTGTCATAGTATTATTTACTCTTAAACTCNTTCATCTTTCCACGGAATTGGTCTCCAACCCAAACGGTTTAGATCCAATTCAATTTCTTCAGTAACTTGACCTTCNGGCACATAGCCTTCTGAACGGACGTCTTCCATACTTAGATCACCACCGATACCACTACAATACCAATTGATATAATCACCTTCTTCACGCATGTCAGCAATTATACCACCGGCATGGCGCCAACTGCAACTCCAAGTTTCACCTTTCATTTCTTGCCAAAACTCTCTGCTTTGCCAAGTCATATTACACATTGCGGCATATAAGTTTTGAGCATACGCATCGCTGGCTTTGACTTTGTCGCATAGTTCTTTGGAACTGCGTAAATCGTATTCCATATTATTCTTTTGCCACTCTGGATCCTTAAGGTTCTCCGCGTCTTGTTCTCGCCAAGTTTTGTACATGGCGGTATAGGCAGGACTAGGCTCTTTGCCTTCTTTCTCNCAGCGTTTGATATACCCTTCTTTTTGAAAGGTATNACGCTCAGGGCTACTTGCTACTTTTTTCATTTATGAAAATTACCTTGAATACAATGACGCACTTCATGTCCGATTGTGTGAAAATTTGCTGTAGTGGCTGTGACTATTGTACACTCAGTCATATCCCAGTTCCAAAAACTACATGCTTCAATGCTATACCCAAATGTACCTTTACCTCGACGAATCGATTCTGCATTACAAGTTTGCTGTACATTTTTACTTTGAATAAAAGTTATTTTAACTTCGTTCGTTTCATTATGTGTCATATCAAACTGTTGATGCGGGTCTTCATAGTATGCAAACGCATTAGCAGATAACAATGTTATAATTAATAGTGCCTTTTTCATTCTGTGCCTCTGTGTATTAAAATGGTGTAGACGGTAGGATTCGAACCTACAAAGTCGCTCAATGAGCTAGACCCGTTCCCAGCAAGCCGGAGGTATACCATGTTCCACTCACGTCTACAATATGTAGTATAGTATCTAGCGTAAATACTGTCAACATACTCGGTAAATTGAAATGCAAGAAATTAGTTATAAAAACAACACAATACTATTTAATAGGATTATAGTATATGGATGTAGTTTAACAGCCGGAATGGAGTTGGCCGACACTAAAATAGTGCCCGAGTATAGCCAAATTCAAATTGACGAATACAAAAGAATAAATGGTTTAAAAAAATGGATAGAATTGATACAGACCAAAATGTCATTACAAGAAATTGCTAAAATTGAAAATGATCTCACATGGGCTAAAATACTAGCCGATCACTATGATGTCAATTATGTTAACAGAGCGACATACGGCGGAAATAGCGCATCGATGATCTACTACTTGCAAAAAGATTTATCTAATAACTTTATAACCGATAATGATTTAATACTAGTAGGGCATTCGGAAATTAGTCGGTATTTTTGGATTAATCGATTAGGCAAGCCAATAGTCGGTTGTGTAAATGGTACAGATGAGCATTGGCCAAGTAAATTGTTCCATCAAGAATTTTCAAATAATCTAGATTACCGACATCACATGTATAATTGGTATTCTGATATTCAACATTTGAATTTGTTATCGTTGGCGTTAAATGGCAGACTATTGCAACAATATTGTTACAACACTTATCATCAAGAAATGGAAATTAACAATTATAAAGAATTTAAAATAGAAAATTTATATTCTATTATAGATGAGGATTATTCTTTTAATTCTATAGTTGATTGGTCCAATCAGAAAGATACACATACATTTACACACCCTAAAATCAAATTTCATGAAATATTTGCAAATCATTTAATTAGGAAATTACAATGAGCTGGTTAAAAGAAATTTATTATAATTTTGTAATTAAATTGAAACATCGTAGTGTTGTTAAAAACGCAAAAAAAAGAAAACCATTTATATATTTGTAGAATGAAATTGACACCTGAACAAGATATTTGGAAGTGGATAACAGATTATGTTGAAGCAAATCATGAATTTTACGATTACAAATTTCCACCCTGCCCATATGCAAAATCAGCAAGGCTTCGAGGTCTTGTAGATGTTGTAGNATATTCTTCAAAAAGTAAATCGCTTTTTATTAAAAATCAAATTTATGATCTAATAGACAAAAAAACATTCGATGTAAAAATATTAGTGTTTCCTTCAGCTGTTAGATGGTACTTCCATTTACATTTATATATTAGGAGCCTTAACAAAAAGATAATTAAACAAGACTACTATATTCAATACGGAAGAGTGTTTGATACTGAGGTTCCTTATTTTATTGTAATAGTAAACAGGTTATCAAATGTGTTGTCAGCACATCAATCGTTGTTGTCAACGGAATATTACAAGTCATGGACTAAAAAACATTACAAAAATGTTGTGACACGAAGATCTAATATGTACAAAAAATATGGAATTTTCTAGTATACCTTTTGAAAAGATTACACATTTTGGACAGCAGACTATGCTGGACAGACCGTTGTTTAATGTAAGTTGGATACTGGGCAGATTTTGTAATTATAAATGTAGTTACTGTTGGCCCTATGCTAGGACTGACAAACCAGATCACCAACCGCTTGAAGTATATAAATCTACTGTAGACGAGATTAAGCGTCAAGCACGAGCCAATGGGTTTAACCAGTT
>JGI26470J50227_1000190_pt1 | contig 27973 bp, 23 predicted proteins | sample FreactTroBogLake_FD_50227 | JGI IMG/M metagenome (IMG submission 50227)
CCTACTACTGATTTGATTTTCCGAGTAATGACTTGGGATCATGTACCTGTTGCTGCTAAGCAGCCCAGAAAAGTAGTCAAAAAGAAAACAGCCAAAGATATTTTTGAATTTGAAGATAGTGAAGAAAATCTATTTGATGATTTGGAAGATCCAAGCACTAAAGATGCAGTAGATGACATGGTTCATGTCAAAGTAAACTTCCCACCATTTCAGCATTTTAAAATTGACGAAAACGGCGATCCATACTGCGTAGGTAAATCTCATTGGCGGGGCGGCGTAAAGACTGGAGAGTTCTCTAAAGATCACGGACAGATCACCGATAAGTTAGCCCGTATGTATATCATGCTTTGCGAAAAGTACGCAATGAAATTTAACTGGAGAGGTTACACTTACAACGATGAAATGCGTAACTCAGCCATTCTGCAATTAACTTATGTTGGGTTAAGATTCAATGAAGCCAGGTCTTCTAATCCATTTGCTTATTACACAGCGGCTATCACCAATTCTTTCTGTCGTGTGCTAAATACAGAAAAGAGAAATCAAAATATACGCGATGACATTCTTGAAATGAATAACTTAACTCCAAGTTTCACTAGGCAAATGCGCGATATGAAGATTTCCTCTGATGAATAAACAGAGAGAATATAATGTCGGGCAATACAATCACAGATGAGATAATCGCATTTAAGTTGCAAAAGAGATTGCTATATAATGATTTGTTAAATTCTAATTTTAGCGATATCTATTGCACAGTCAGTGATAAAATCAAATCAGTTAAGCCTAGACAAATATTATTCCATGCAGAAAAAAACTGCTGTGATATTCCCACATGTGAATGTGGGAATAGTCTTTCTTGGCATGACGACTTGCGAAGGTATCGTCAGTATTGCAGCAAAAAGTGTACAGCAAAATACACCGTTGCGACAAAAAAACTAGATAGAGTTAGCAAGGGATTGCCTGAGTGGCATTCACAAGAAGCCGATTGGAGTGATAAAATTAAAAATACTTCTCGTAAAAGGTATGGAGTAGATCATTACAGCAAAACGGAAGAATTTACCAATAGAGTAACTGATGCCAATAACATTACTTTTGGTGCTGCATATCCTACTCAGTCAGCAACGGGGAAAGCAAGGATGAAGCAGGCATTCGTGGATAAGTACGGCGTTGATAACCCTGCTAAGGTAAAAACTATCAGAACCAAACAAGCAGAAACTTGGATAAAAAATCATTATTCTCCCGAAGCATTGTTGTTTATGACCGACGATGAAATTTTTAAAACAGAAATAATGACAGCGCCGGTGTCTGAGCTAGCCTCTAGGTATGGGATATCACGTTACCCAATATATAGTAAAGTTAACGAATTAGGGTTAGTTTTACCAACGTTCAAGACAAATTACTTTGAACAATCAGTCGTAGATTATGTCAAATCTACTTACTCTTCAGAAGATATCATACAATCAGATTGGTCGGTCCTTACTAACCGTCAATTAGACATATATTTACCTAAATTAAACTTGGCAATAGAGTGTAACGGTACGTATTGGCATAGCGAGTCACGGGGTCGTGGGAAGGAGTATCATGTACAAAAAACTATTGACTGTAGTAACCAATCTATACAATTGTTGCACATCTGGGAGCATGATTGGAATGATAAACGTCCAATAATTGAATCCTTGCTGAGTGTGAAGATGGGGATAGCAGCGCGAGTCTTTGCGAGAGATACTACTGTTAAGGTTATAGAAAGAAAAACAGCAAATGACTTTTTTGACGCTACTCATTTGCAAGGCAATTGCGGAGGAAATACAGTAAATATCGGACTTTTTGATTCAAATTCAAAATTAATGAGTGCGATGAGTTTTGGAAGGTGCAGATTTGGAAATAAAGCGCAGTGGGAATTGCTAAGGTTTTCAACTATTTTGGGGCATACTGTAGTGGGAGGGGCCAGCAAATTATTTAAATATTTTATCTCAACACAAAATCCAAATAGTGTATTGTCCTATGCCGACCGCTCTTACGCTACTGGAAATGTATACACCAAATTAGGATTTACGCACACAGGAACAACTAAGCCCGGATATCGTTATACGCTTGACTATGTGAAAATCTATAGTCGCCAGCATTTTCAAAAACATAAATTAAAAAAACGATTGCTTAAATACGATCAAGAATTATCAGAGCGGCAAAACATGGCAAATAGCGGTTATGATAGAATATGGGACTGTGGCAATAATGTATATGTGTGGAAATCTTAATGCGTATAGATGTAACCTTAACACTTGATTATAGTTAACTAAAGGCAGTATACTTTACTGATGTCAAATTTATTTAAGAAAGCAGCAGTCCTAACTGATATTCACTTTGGACTCAAGAGTAATTCAATTCAGCACAATAACGATTGTGCTGATTTTGTTGATTGGTTTATTTCCAAAGCCAAGAGTGAAAATTGTGAAACTTGTTTTTTCTTGGGCGATTGGAATCACCATCGTGCAAGTATTAATATACAAACACTTCAGTATAGTTTGCGAGCCTTAGAAAAACTAAGCGATAATTTCGATCAAGTTTATTTTATTCCGGGCAATCACGATCTTTACTATCGTGACAAGCGAGACATTCATAGCGTAGAGTGGGCTAAGCATTTGCCCAACATCACTATTGTAAATGACTTTTTTAATCACGGTGATGTAACTATTGCTCCGTGGCTAGTTGGTGAAGACTTTAAGAAATTAAAGAAACTAGAAGGCAAGTATTTGTTTGGGCATTTTGAACTGCCGCATTTTTATATGAATGCTATGGTGGAAATGCCCGATCACGGAGAAATCAATACTGATCAACTAAAAGGTTTTGATCAAGTATTCTCTGGTCATTTTCATAAAAGACAGAGCAAGCAAAATGTCTGGTATATAGGTAATTGTTTTCCGCACAATTATGCAGATGCCGGTGACGATCAAAGAGGTATGATGATACTAGAGTGGGGTAGCGAACCTGAGTTCCATCCTTGGCCTAATCAGCCAGTGTTTAGGGTCTGCAAGTTAAGTGATGTACTAGAAAATCCCGATGGACTCTTGCTGCCCCGCTCTAGTGTCAGAGTACACTTAGATTATGAAATCACATACGAAGAAGCAAATTTCTTGCGAGAGAAATTTATTCCCGAACATCAATTAAGAGAAATGTCATTGATCCCAATTAAATCAGACCAACACGCACAAGATTTAGCCCCAGGTGAGTTGAAATTTGAAAGCGTAGATAAGATAATACTAGATCAAATTAGCAACATTGAAAGTAAAGAATTTGATGTTAAGCTGCTTATGGAAATTTATCAGAACTTATGAGCATCGTACTTAGAAATATAACTTTACGTAATTTCTTGTCTATTGGACAAGTAATGCAAGCGGTAAACTTTGACAGCAAAGAACTTACACTAATTCTAGGTGAAAACTTAGACTTGGGCGGTGACGGTGCTAGAAATGGTACAGGTAAGACAACTCTTATTCAAGGGTTGAGTTATGCGTTATTTGGCACACCAATTAATAGTATTAGAAAAGATAATCTAATCAATCGTACTAACGGTAAGGGTATGCTTGTTACACTAGAGTTTAGTGCTAACGGTGTTGAATACAAGATTGAGCGTGGTCGTAGACCAAACATTTTGAAGTTCTATGTCAATAGCAACTTACAAGAATCAACCGATGATGCTCAGGGTGAAAACAAAGAAACACAAGAGCATATTGAAAAAGCAATTGGTATGACTCCAGATATGTTCAAGCATACTGTTGCTCTTAATACTTATAGTGAACCATTTTTGGCTATGAAAGCCAACGATCAGCGCAATGTAATTGAACAGTTGCTTGGTATCACTCTGCTTTCTGAAAAAGCAGAAGTACTTAAGGAAAAAGTGAAACAGTCTAAAGATGCTATTCAACAAGAAGAGTTTAACATCAAGGCTATTGAAGAAGCCAACAAGCGTGTAAAAGAACAAATTGAAAGTACCAAGCGTCGCCAACGTCTTTGGCAAAACAAACATGACGAAGACTTAAACAAGTTAGCATTAGAATATGATGACCTAACTAAGATCGACATTGATAAAGAATTGCAATCACATAAAGATTTGGTTACTTACAATGAAAAATCCAAGCAAATCGATGATCTAAAGAAATTGATTGCTCGTTGTGAGACCGATTTGTCCAAAGAACGCAAAACAATCGACAAGTTAAAGAAAGAAATAGATGATTTAAAAAATCATACTTGTTATGCGTGTGGACAAGAATTTCACGATGATAAGCACAAGACCGTGTTAAGTGATAAAAAGAAAGCACTTAAAGATGCGGTTGCGCTAGAGTCTACTACTAATGAGCGACTAACTGAGCATACTAATGCACTAAGTGCGTTGGGTAAGTTAGGTCGTGCTCCAAAGACTCACTATGATACTGAGGCAGAAGCAGTTAAGCATTCTAGCCAAATCACTAATATCTTGAACCAAATTGAAAATAAGAGTAATGAAACTGATCCATATGCTGAACAAATCACAGAAATGGAAAATCAAGCATTGCAACCAATTAGTTTTGATACTATCAATGACTTAACTAAAGTATTAGAACACCAAACACTCATTCTAAATCTTCTAACTAACAAAGATTCGTTTGTTCGTAAAAAGATTATTGATCAGAACCTAAGTTATCTAAACGCTAGACTAACTCATTATCTAGATCGTATTGGATTGCCACATCAAGTAGTATTTCAAAATGATTTAAATGTTGAGATCACAGAATTAGGTAGAGAACTTGATTTCTATAACCTTAGCCGCGGAGAAATGAATAGGCTCATACTTTCTCTTTCGTTTGCTTTTAGAGATGTGTGGGAAAATTTATATTTCCCAATCAATACTATATTTATTGACGAATTAATTGATTCTGGATTAGACACCATCGGCGTTGAAAATGCAATGTCCATTCTTAAAGATATGACTCGCCGCCGCAATAAATCTATTTGGTTGGTTTCACATAGAGAGGAACTATCTAGTCGTGTTGATAACATATTGAAAGTAGTTAAAGAGGGCGGCTTTACTACCTACAGTTCATCTGGGGAACCAGCATAAAAATTTTTCAGTGATGAAAAATTATCATAACTAATATCATGCTAAGTCCACATAATAACCACCGCAATATTTATAAACAACACTTCGGTGCTATTCCTCGGGATGCTGACGGTAAGCCTATGGACATTCATCACATTGATGGTAATCATGAAAACAATGACATATCAAATCTGAAATTGGTTACCATTAAAGAACACTACGATATACATTTTTCTCAGGGTGATTGGGGAGCGTGTAATTTACTAGCAAGAAGATTGAAGTTGTCAGCCGAAGAATTATCCTATATCGCTTCTAAATCCGCTGAGTTACGGGTTAATAACGGATCTCACCATCTATTAAAAAGACCTGACGGCTCAAGTATTAGCTCAGACCGCGTAAAAAACGGGACTCATCATTTCTTGAATAGCGGAGAGATTACCAGAGCAAGAAATCTAAAAAGAGTAGAAGAAGGGACAAATCCCTTTGTCGGCGGAGAGATTCAACGAAAATTAGCTAAACAATTAGTAGCTGAAGGTAAGCATCACTTCTTAGGTGGCAGTATAAATGAAAAAATGTTAGCCGAAGGCAGACACACCTCACAAATCAAAAAAATATGTGGGCACTGCGGTAAGAGTATAAGTATTAACATGTTTCATCGTTGGCACGGTGACAACTGTAAAAACAAGAAAGAAATATAATAATGGCTAGCCCACAGAAAGCGAAAGGTTCAGGTTTTGAGCGAGAAGTCGCTAGTTTCTTATCTGAGTTATACGGAGAGTCTTTTATTAGGGCTCCGGGCTCGGGTGCTTATATCGGTGGCAAGAATCAAACAAGAACTCAAGTTTTACACGAAGGACAGATCAGAAGTTTCAAGGGAGACATTGTTCCAGGACAAAGTTTCTCTAAATTAAATGCAGAATGTAAAAGTTATGCTGACTTTCCATTTCATCAAGTACTAGCCGGGGGATGTAAAATTCTTGACAGCTGGTTAGCACAGATGATGGATGTGGCAGAACCAGACGATCTTAGCGTACTTTTTATGAAATTTAACCGCAAAGGCCGTTTTGTTGCGCTTCAAAGTAAATACACTTGGGTCACAGATCATTTTCTATACTACACCAGTTCTAATCATAAGGATTGGGTTATCTTAGAATTCGATAACTTTTTCAAACACAACCGAGATATTTTTGCTGCATATTGCGGCGCAACTAACACTAACACAAATTTAAACAGCTCACCTTATTTAACCGTTACTACAGCTCAACAGACACCAAGTCAACAGCTCTAACTTTGCCCTAATAAAGCTCAACCGGTATTATACCTACAGCTACAAAACTCGTCTGGTCAGGGTACCCTGACTCTCCTTGAGCAAGCCTGGGAAGCCAGTAGCCTGCGGATCTGGAGTAGGATGTCTTGTACAAAGCAAGACATCGGCACACCGACAGGGCAATCGACAAAAAGCGAACCCTGAACAAGTCTATAACTACTATGTTTTGATGTTATAGAATGTGCGTTGCTTAACATTGGCCTGAAGCCAATCACTTCACTACGACCCCATTAAACCTTACAGAGCAACCGGTGGCGTATAGCAGTACGAACGGGCTAGTTATACGGGGGATAAACATCGGAGCGACGACTGCATGTAACTTTCGTCCATGGGTAGTTCTGAATAGCACTACCATGGGCTCTGAGCTGCATGTGCAAGATATCATTCCAGTCAATAATAAAAGAAGAATAAAAAATTGTAAAATAGAGTTGAATAACTTTAAAAGAAAAACAAGACCGAACGAAGTGAGGTCTTAGACGAACGTAGTTCGTCTTTCTTTGGCGCACTAGAAGAACGGCAATTGTGTTTTCTTAGTTGTTTCTAAGTTGGACTCAATAAGTTTATTGATTTCTTCCCGTTCGGAAGAAGACATGTTGAGGATATCTTGGTAGGAAACACCGCCACGCATATACCATGCCATAGTTATGGCTCCCTTTTTTATATCTTCGCATTCTTTTTCATACCCGTCCAACAGCTTCTTAATGGCTGCGGGTGCCATATTAAGAAGCCTTATTCGAAAAAATCAGTGACGTTTAGGGTAAATTTAGACTTATAGGGATGACTGCAATTAACACATACGATATCTAGTGGTGGCATTTCAGTTTGATCTTTAAGTTCAGTTGTGTAATCTCTTACTTTGTTGTAAGTAAGACGGTCGCAATTTCTTAAGAATTCTAAGATGAATGGCTTTTCTGATACTATGCCAATTGGTGTCTTGATGTACTCAATAGCCTTTGATAGCACATCAATAGTTAAATCAGTTACTACTTTAAGTGCATCTTTATTTTTCTTGTTGCGCTGCTCTTCAGTGTCTGTATCTGTAGGGAATAGTGTTTTTTGTATTTCAAATTGCTTTAAGTTGATATCATTCATTTCTTTGAACTTTAGCGGTCTAAACTTGAAATACAAGTCATGTATATTCAGTTCTTTAGTGTAATCCCCAGATTTTAGTTGGGCTAGCATAGCAGCCAAGTTAACACCGTACTTACCAGTTTCTTTGCACTTAGGACATTCGCTTTCCATTTCTATGTCATTTCCATTAGAAGCAACTTTGATTCCTATCATAATCGCATCTAAATCTGAACTAAACACTTCCCAAGGATCTTTAACATTTGGAAGGCAACTTTTCATGATTTCTACAACAGCGGTACCGTTGTAAAGTGCGTCTGGGGTTCTAGCAGTGATTTCATCTATTGCAGTCATTGGGTAAATTGGCAATTCTCCATTGTGAGGCAGTTCTAATACTCCGGGCTCATACCCTTGTCCAGCACTGGGTAGTTTTAAATAAATAGCTGGTCTTCTAAAATACTGCTTAAGAGGGTTGTCGCTCATAGAATTATCCTTGTGTAAAAAATGAGTATATATTTGGTAACTAAATACTTATTATATTTATTGGATAAAAAATGGCAGAAGAAAATCCTATAACACCCGAGTTACTTGAAGCGTTTACCAAATTTAACGATGCGATAAGAAAAAGTACGGGCGTTACATCCGCTTACTCTGAAGCTCAAGCCATAGCTGAGAAAAAGCAGCGTGATTTAGAACGTCGCATAGACTCTCTTAATAGTGCAATAGACAACTTAAAAAGTGGAGTAACTAAAGGGCTTTCAAGTTTTGGTCAGGCATTAAACGCACAAACATCAGGGCTTGCCAAATACCAAAGCGGCGTTGACTCAATGCATGATGGTCTCGCTAGCGTAGTTAAACTGATACCGGGGTTTGGGCAGGGATTAGTAATGGTAACCGGTGCTCTAACCGCTCTTGCCGGCTCACTAACCAAACAAGCTGATAAAATTATGGAGACTTATGACGACCTTGCCAAAGCGGGCATAGGAGCGTCACAGACATATAAAGAGTTAGTAACTCTAGCAACTAATGCTGGTTATACTTCTGAAAACATGTCAAAGTTTGGCAATGCGTTCAAGTCATTGAACGGTAATATGATAGCATTGGGAGGGACTACAAAAGGCGCACTTGATAAATTTGGTAAACTTACCGACATGTACTCTGAAGGCGGTAAAGTAATCAAAGAACAAATGGATAAGTATAGATCGTTAGGGTATAGTCAGGAAGAATATACTCAAGCGCAAGCAGACACTGTAGGTTATTTGGTATCAACTGGTCAGTCTCTTAGTACTTTTACTAAAAACCAAAAAACCTTAGCAGACGCTACTGGAAATTATTTAGATAATTTAACTAAGTTGTCAACTCTTACAGGTCAAAGTGTTGAACAACAGAAAAAGCAACAAGAAGAAGCATCTAGAACAGTTCAAATACAGCAACATCAAAATGAGTTGTCAAAAGAAGAAGCAAGACTTAGAAAGCTTAATACTCCAGACGCAACTAAAAAAGCAGATGAGATTAAAGCACGACTAGACATGGAAAAGGCATTGCTTGCAGAAGCCCTTAGACAAGGGGGCGGCGATAAAAATTCTATGCAATATGTAGGTGCGATGGAATTGATTTCAACTGGAACATTGCACAGCAAACTTGGTGCCGCTAATTTAGCAAGCAATCCCAACATGCAACGAGATTTTGAGCAGTATCTGTCCATGCGAAATGAAAAAGGAGAGGCAGACGTTTCTAAAGCCATAGCCAAGTATCAAGAAGACCAATTAAAAGCCGGTGACATAAGGAATCAGATATTCGGGAGCACAGTAAAATTCAGTGGCAACGCTGCTCAATTTGCACAAAGCCAGGGTATGACCGTAGAGTCTGAAGAAGTTCGCAGACAAATGGCTAATGCAGCAGAAGGAAAAACTGCAGGTCAGCGTGCGGCTGAGGCAGATGAAGCAACCAAACCCAAAGATGATTCTACTCTGGGTTTTGTGAAATTCATGAGAGATGCAAGTAGAAATTTTGGTGTTATAACGACCAAACTTTCAAATATCGTAAACCCCTATGCGGCTGCATTAGCATTGAATACCTTTGCGCTTGGTGCATTAACTATTGCGTTATTTAAGTATAGTGGTAAAATATCAGGCTGGGGAGGAAGCGTTCTCGAAACTCTAAAGAAAGGCGCCGGTGGCGGTGCAGCTACTGTAGCAACAGAAGGCGCAGTAGCAGCGGAAGGCGCCGCAGCGGCGGGAGCAGCAGGTACTGCGGGCGCAGTAGCAGCGGAAGGCGCCGCAGCGGCGGGAGCAGCAGGTACTGCGGCCGCTGGCACAGCGGCTGCCGGTGGAGCAGGTATGGCGGCACGCGGTGCCGGCATGCTTTCTAAGGGAATGAAGTTCTTAGGTAAAGCCAAAGGTGGCATAGGTGGTTTATTAGGTGGTATAGCATTAGATTACGCAGCAGACAAATTAACCGAATCAGGACATGAAAAATTGGGAGCCACTGCCGACATAGGCAGTTCTGCGCTCACCGGTGCAGGTATGGGATTAATGTTTGGTCCTGTAGGCGCGGCAATCGGTGGTGCATTGGGTGGTGCTTATGGTTTATATAAGAACTGGGGCACTCTAATGGGCAGTGATAAGAAAAAAATCGAAGAAAAACACAAGAATGAACAAGAAGCAATAGAGAAAGAAAAGAAAGATAAAGACGATTTAACAAAAGCATCTCAAACTCAATTAGATGGATTCTCATACGCACTAGTAAACGCGGCTACTAATTTGGATAAATTATCAACTTCAGTCGCTGCGCTAAACGCACAATTGCAGGCAAAACAAGAAGGCCCATCTGCTGCATCTGTCGCCGGTGGAGGCTTAGCAGGTCTAGCCGGTGGCGGTGGAGGGGGAGGCGGCGGTGGGGGAAGCGGAGGAGCCGGCGCTGGTGGCGGGGGCGGGGGCGGTGGCAGAGGATCGACCGCATTTGGACAACCAACGCAGAGTAGAATGTTCTCTCCTCCTAGCGGTGGCGGTGTCACAGCAAAAGGTGGCGGGTCAGGAAGAATGGCTACTGTATCAACTAAGTCGGGAAAATCAGTGCAAGTGGGAGATGAGTATGCCAAGAGTTTCCAAGGATTTATTAACGATTTAGAAGCAACTGGTTATAAGATCAAAGATTTGGGCGGTTATGTAGATAGACCAAACAGAAATGCTCCCGGTGTAAAAAGTTATCACGCTTTGGGAGCGGCAATAGATATTAATCCTGCAGCCAACCCAAATAATTCTACAAAAACTGACTTGCCTGCTCAAACTAGTGCATTAGCAGCAAAATGGGGATTAGGTTGGGGTATGAATTGGCGCAGAGTAAAAGATCCAATGCACTTTTCCGCTGCTAGACACGAAGATGGAGCATATGATGTACCACTACAAAGAATGGCATTGGGTGGTATTACAAATGGAATGAGTATTGCAGGTGAAGCGGGCAGAGAAGCAGTAGTCCCGTTACCAAATGGTAGATCAATACCAGTAGATTTAATGTCCAACAAGCATCCACAAGATGTGGCTAGAGACGCTGTAGCAAAGGCTATGGGGACAGGTGGCGGTGGCATGGAAATGAATAAAGTAATGCAAGATATGTCTAATGCTAACAAAGAAATGCTCAATATAATGCGAGAAGGGTTTAGAGAAATGAACTCTAAATTGGATAGAAGTAACCAATTGCAAGACAAACTAGTAAAGTACTCAATGTAATTCTATAGAATAAATACTTTAATGACATATAAACGCAAATTCTTAAACAAAGCGGGTACATCAAGTCCTATCTCTGGGGTTAACAGTAATACCGGTGCTTGGAATAGTTCCCCGGGTCAAAATGGTTCTGCTACTGGTGGCTGGAACAATACTGAGTTTGGATATAAGAACTATATGTCCAGACTTCCTGAAGTTTATACAGGCCACCCAAATAGAATTGAACGCTATAATCAATATGAAATGATGGACGTTGACGCAGAAATCAACGCTTGCTTAGATATTTTGTCAGAGTTTAGCACTCAAAAGAATCAACATAACAAGACTCCATTCAACATTGAATTCAAAGATGAACCCACTAATCATGAAGTTGAGTTATTAAAGACTCAACTACAGCAGTGGTGCAAATTAAACGAATTTGACGTTAGACTTTTCAAGATTTTCCGTAATGTTGTAAAATACGGTGATCAAGTATTCATTCGTGACCCAGAAAACTTCAAGTTATATTGGGTCGATATGGTTAAAGTTGTTAAAGTTATTGTTAACGAAAGTGAAGGTAAACTGCCTGAACAGTACGTTATCAAAGATATTAACATTAACTTACAGAACTTGTCAGTAGCACAGAAAACAAACACAGACTTTGCTGCTAATCCAGCAACGGGATTAGGTGGAACAGGAGGCGGTACAAATACCCCATATACTGTTCCAGCAATGCCATATAATACTTCTGGTTCACGCTTTACTTTAGGTCAAAGTGAATCAGCGGTTGACGCTAAGCACGTTGTTCATATTAGTTTAACTGAAGGCCTTGACAGATTTTGGCCGTTTGGTCAGTCAATCTTAGAGAACATCTTTAAAGTTTATAAGCAAAAAGAATTGCTAGAAGACGCGGTTCTTATCTATCGTGTACAAAGAGCACCAGAACGCAGAGTATTCAAGATTGACGTAGGTAACATGCCATCACACATGGCTATGGCTTTCGTAGAGAGAATCAAAAATGAAATTCACCAAAGACGCATACCATCACTATACGGTGGACCGTCAATTGTTGACGCATCATACAATCCTTTATCAATGAACGAAGACTACTTCTTCCCTGTTACTTCTGAAGGTAAGGGCAGTAGCGTTGAATTATTGCCCGGTGGTCAAAATCTTGGTGAAATCGATGACTTGAAATACTTTAATAACAGATTGGCTCGTGGATTGCGAGTACCAAGTTCATATTTGCCTACTGGTCCAGAAGACAATACTACCCCAATGAACGATGGTCGTGTTGGTACAGCCATGATTCAAGAATTCAGATTTAATCAGTATTGCGAACGTCTACAAAACTACATGGCAATGAAGTTAGACGAAGAATTCAAATTATTCTTGCGTTGGAGAGGATTCAATATTGATTCTGGGTTATTCCAACTTACATTTAACCCACCTCAGAACTTTGCCTCATATAGACAAAGCGAGTTAGACAAAGACAGAGTACAAGTATTCCAAACTGTAGAACAATATCCATATATTTCTAAGCGTTTTGCTTTAGAAAGATTCTTGGGCTTGTCTGAAGAAGAAATCGCTAAGAACGAAAAGATGTGGCGTGAAGAAAATCAGAAAGATATTGTTGAAGAGCCTAAAGGCAGTGATCTTAGAAGCATTGGTGTTTCTGTGGGCGACATTCAATCAGATCAAGATATTGCAGATCAAATGCAAGCACCACCAGAAGAAGGTATGTCTCCTGAGAATGTTGCAGGCCCAGTCAGCACTGCTCCACCAACTCAAGCGGGTGCAGCAGCAGGAGCGGCAGCAGCACCGGCTGGTGGTGGGTTAGCAACACCCGGGGCCATAGCGTAATTAGATAAATAACAATATGATACTTAACGAATTATTTGCCCCGCCGGTCTCAGGATATCAGGATGTAAATTCTGATAATAGCAAACCTGTTTGGCGCACATCTAGAAAAACCAAACTTACACTAAAGCAAATTCGTAAATTACGTCGCATGTTAGACGTTAGAAACTATGAGAAGAAGAATTACTTATCCAAAGTTCGTTCCCAGTATGGTCCAAAGGCAGCTCCAGGTGGACCGGGACTCTAATACTCTATATTTTATGGTTGTTTGAGCGGTATAAATACATTTAGCGCCTCGGAGTTCTGGGGTGCATAAACAAGGAGACTAACATGTTTGGATTAACATTTGACTTTTTATTAGGCGTAGTAGTTGGTGCAGTATTAGTAGTATTCGTACCAAAGGTTGGCACTTGGGTTAAGGGTTTATTTACTAAGTCTTCTTAATATTATAACTTTTGATTCCTTAATTTAAGGGGCGCAAGCCCCTTTTTTCTTGTTTTAATTTAAAAAACGCAAAAAAACATACTATATTGAGTACTTTTTTGTGATACTCACTAAATAATTTTACGCAAAGCCATTTCAATCAGGAGAAAAATAATGGACAACAAAAAGTTTGAACAACTTATCGATCTCATTATTAATGAGAACGAAGAAAGAGCAAGTGAACTATTTCACGAAATCGTGGTAGAGAAGTCACGCCAAATCTATGAAAACATCATGGACGAAGAAATGATGGGCGAAGAAGGCATGGAAGAAGGCATGGAAGAAGGCATGGAAGAAGGCATGGAAGAAGGCATGGGCGGACAAACAGGTGATCTGCTTGACGAAATCAATGCCGAAGAATCAGGCGTAATGGAAGAAGAAGATAGCGAAGAATTCGACTTATCCCATGGCGACGATGAATCTGCTCACGAAGAAATCGAAGATCGTGTAGTTCGCATCGAAGACAAATTAGACCAATTAATGGCAGAATTTGAAGAAATCATGAGCGACGAAGATCACGAAGGTGAAGAAGAATTCGATCACGATGCTGAAGAAGCAGGTGATGACCTCACTCATGATTTAGAACAAGAACATGATGATGAAGAAGACATGGACGATGACGAAGAAGAAGATGAAGAAGACATGGACGACGAAGAAGATGAAGAAGACGAAGAAGAAGATGAATTAGACGAGTCGGTCATGGAAAACATCAGCTTACCTCGCGTTCCTTCCCCAAAGCACGGAGATAACGGTTCAAATGCAAGAAGCACAGTAGCCGCTAACTCAGGACAGCGTGGAATGGCAAGCAAGCCAGTAAAATTCTCTGGTGATGCCGAGTCAGTACCAACTAGTCCTAAAGGCCCAAGCAATGCATATGCAAAGGGTGAAGGCAATTTACCAGGTGCAGGCAAGTTTGTCAACACCCCAGGCAAGAATAATTTCGCAGTAAAGGGCGAATCAGCACCAAAGCCAAAGCACGGTGATGATGGCTCTAACAAGCGCAGCCCAGTACCAAAGCACTAAAAGGATCTGAGAACAAATGGCTTTGTATCTCAAAGAGCGTTTAACATTTGATCACGCCCAAATGGTGTTAGAGAGTGTTAAAGAAGACGGCGATAAAATGAAGAGCCTGTATATGAAGGGCATCTTTATTCAGGGTGGGGTAAAGAACGCAAACGAGCGTGTTTACCCCGTTTCTGAAATTGAAAAGGCGGTTAAAACCCTTAACAATCAGATCACAGAAGGTCATTCAGTTCTAGGTGAAGTAGATCACCCAGATGACTTAAAGATCAATTTGGATCGTGTATCTCACATGATTACTAACATGTGGATGGATGGACCAAATGGATTTGGCAAACTAAAGATTTTACCAACTCCAATGGGGCAGTTAGTCACTACTATGTTGGAGAGTGGTGTTAAACTTGGCGTATCCAGTCGTGGATCAGGTAATGTAGACGACAGGGATGGCCGTGTAAGTGATTTTGAAATAATCACTGTTGATATCGTTGCTCAACCTAGCGCACCAAATGCATACCCAAAAGCAATTTATGAAGGTCTCATGAATATGAAGCACGGACATAAAATACTAGAAGTTGCTCAGGACGCTAGAGGCGACAAGAAGGTACAAAAATACTTGAAGGATGAGGTAACTCGTCTGATCAAGGAATTAAAAATCAAATAGAGGAACTAGATATGCTAGATGCTATCAAACCATTGCTCGACAGTGGCTTAATCAATGAAGACGTTGGACAAGAGTTAAACAAAGTCTGGGAGTCCAAGTTGACTGAGGCCCGTGATCTAGTACGTGCAGAACTACGCGAAGAGTTTGCACAACGCTATGAACATGACAGAATCGTGATGGTAGAAGCCCTAGATAAGATGGTAACCGAAAGTCTCCAAACAGAAATTGCAGAATTTCATGAGGAGAGAAAAGAACTTAACGAAGACCGCGTAAAAGCAAAACTGAAACTTAGAGAAAATGCATCAAAGTTTAATGATTTCATGGTTACAAGATTAGCCGAAGAAATTAAAGAACTACGTAATGATCGCAAAATTGCTTTAGAGAATCAGCGTAAACTTGAACAATTTGTCGTACATGCTCTTGCAAGAGAAATTAAAGAATTCTCACAAGACAAGAAGGCAGTTGTCGAGGCTAAAGTTAAGTTGGTTGCTGAAGGCCGTAAGCAACTCAATGTACTTAAGAACAAGTTTGTTCGTGAAAGTGCAAAGAGAATCAACAAGGCAGTCACATCTCATCTTAAGGGTGAAATCACACAACTTAAGGAAGATATCAAATCGGCTAAGGAAAATAACTTTGGTCGCAAGTTGTTTGAAGCTTTTGCAAGTGAATACTCTGTAACTTATCTTGATAAGAATGCAGAAACTCGCAAACTTCTCTCAGCCCTAGAACAAAGAGAACAGCAATTAGCTGAAGCTATGAAGGCAGCACAACATGCAGCCAAATTAGTAGAATCAAAGGAACGTGAGGTTCGTGTTATTAAAGAATCAACTCAGCGTCAAAAGGTCATGAGCGACTTGCTCAAGACTCTAAACAAAGAGAAGGCTCAAGTAATGCAATCCTTGCTTGAAAGCGTCCAAACAACTAAGTTGCAGGCCGCATTCGATAAGTATTTGCCAGCAGTTCTTAATACAGGATCAGAAAGACCAGCTAAAAAGGCTGTAATCACTGAAAGTGTTAGAGAAGTAACTGGCGATAAAACTGCCAAAGTGACCGAAGAAGTCGATATTGAAGAACGTGATAACGTAATCGACATCAGACGCCTGGCAGGGCTTTAATTTAGACATAGATTAGGAGAAAATAACAATGTCAAAAGTACTCTTAGAAAGCCGTTGGAACGAAACCAGAGAGGCCCTGTTAGAAGGCTTGAAAGGCACTCGTCGTTCAACAATGGGTGTAATTTTAGAAAACACCCGCAAGCAGTTGCTCGCTGAAAGTTCAGCAGGCACAACAACTGCTGGTAATATCGCAACACTAAATCGCGTTATTCTTCCAGTAATCCGTCGTGTAATGCCAACTGTTATTGCAAATGAATTAGTTGGCGTTCAGCCAATGACAGGTCCTGTTGGACAGATTCACACTTTACGTGTTCGCTATGCTCAGTCATTGACTGACAACTCAGCAGCACAGACAAGTGTACAGGCTGGCCAAGAAGCCCTGAGTCCATTCTTGATTGCACAGGCTTACTCCCGTGTTCAACAGAACACTACATCAACTAACTTCTACACAGGTGCTGATACAGCAACTCTAGAAGGTAATGGTGGTAAGCAAATTTCTGTACAGATCCTCCGTCAGGCAGTTGAAGCAAAGTCACGTAAGTTACAAGCTCGCTGGACTTTCGAAGCTGCACAGGATGCACAGTCACAGCATGGTATTGACGTAGAAGCAGAAATTATGGCTGCTCTTGCTCAAGAAATCACTGCTGAAATCGATCAGGAAATCTTACTCTCGTTGTCAACTCTGGCAACAACTGAGTATACATACAACCAAGCAACAGTATCAGGTACTGCTACTTACGTTGGTGACGAACACGCTGCTCTTGCTGTTCTTATCAACCGAGTTGCAAACTTGATTGCACAGCGCACACGTCGTGGTGCTGGTAACTGGGCAGTTGTATCACCTGCTTCGCTAACTGTTCTTCAGTCAGCAACTACTTCAGCATTTGCTCGTACAACAGAAGGTACATTCGAAGCCCCAACTAACACTAAGTTTGTTGGTACTTTGAACGGTGCAATGCGCGTATTCGTCAACTCATACAGCCCAGACACTCAACCAGTTCTAGTTGGTTATAAGGGTTCAAGCGAGACTGACGCAGCAGCATTCTACTGCCCATACATTCCATTGATGAGCAGCGGTGTTGTATTAGATCCTTCAACATTCGAACCAGTCGTATCATTTATGACAAGGTACGGATACATAGAATTAACAAATACCGCAAGTTCGTTTGGTAATGCGGCCGACTATGTAGGAGAGATCGCAGTTCAGAATTTAACATTCCAATAAAACGGAATCGTTTATTTCTAAACATAGAAAAGGGACTTTGGTCCCTTTTCTTTTATCTACTATTTTTATATTGAACTTACTAACATGATAAATACTAGTATGAACAAATATGAAAAATGGTACGATTTAATTACCGAGCGTAGTAAAGATAGAATACTAAATTCTTATACAGAAGAGCATCATATAATTCCTAGCGCGCTAGGGGGACCTGATGATAAAGAAAATCTTGTAGACTTAACTGCTAGAGAACATTTCATATGTCATTGGTTGCTTACTAAAATATATAAAGACGGTGAAGCACATTGGAAGATGATAAATGCCCTACGACTTATGAAAGCAGAAAATAAAAATCAAACTCGCTATAAAAGTAAAATTACTTCTAGGGTATATGCCAAACTTAAAGAAGAATATGCAAGACTTCAGAGCGAAAGAATGCGCGGCAAGAACAATCCAATGTATGGTAAAAAGCAAACAGAAAAAGCAAAGAACGCAATAAGTAAAGCTAACACAGGCAGAGTTCAACCTTTAGAAGAAAAAATGAATCAAGTAAAAGCGCAGACAGGCAGAAAAAGAAAACCATTTACTAAAGAATGGCTAACTAAAATGTCTCTTGCTAAAACAGGTAAGAATAATAATCGCTACGGTGTAAAGGTAACAGAAGAAACTCGCAAAAAGATCGGAGATAGAATTCGCGGTAGGAAACAAACAGAAGCAGAAAAAGAAGTAAGACGTTTAGCCAATTTAGGAAAGAAAAAGGAAAAGAAAGAATGTCCCCACTGCAAGCAATTGATTGCAGTAAATGGGTATGCAAGATGGCACGGGAACAAGTGTAAGTCCATTTTACTATCTAGCACTTGACTTCTTGTTGATGATTTGTTAGTATTAGTAAATGAAAATACCAAACAGTTTTGAATTCGCAGATATTAATCCGTTACTCATTGAGTACGGTAAAAATAAATGGGTACACCCATTCATAAAAGAATGGTATCAGCCCGGTGAAGACGGGCATGACGATAATATGTACCGTATATATTTTAAAAATTCTAAAGGTGAGGAAGTTAGGATTTATTTTAAGTCCAATTATCTTACTGAGAAAACAAACAACTTCTATGGGCAAAAAGATTGGGAAAATAAACCCAAACAAGAAATTTTTAATGAACCTTTTATTGATTGCGATATGGTTTATACTTGCGCTGAGATGACGCTACTTGAGGATATTTGGTGTCCTTCTCCTCCCCGCAATATGCCAATCAAAAACAGTAAAGACTATGCAAAAATCAAAGCATCCTACGATGCAGAGCAGTTTTGTTTTACTAAGTTTGGTAAAAAAATTAACTCTTTCTTCAAAAATGACGCAAATGTTAATTTCTTCTCGCTAGACTGCGGACTTACTACTGACGGTACAAATTGGTGGTGCGATAGTTGACGTTTATCAGTAGGATAGCAATTGCAAACTAGTACCCTAGCCAGATAAATATCTCTTATACACTGAGAGAATTATATGGCAACCGCAAAGAAGAAAAAACTAAAAGTAGAAAAGAGTGATCCAGTATTAGTTCAAGAACCCGTCATCGAAACAGTAGATCAACCTGTTACTAAAAGAAAAAAGTTAACACTTACTAAATCTAAAAAGAGTACTCTTGAACCTGTACTAGCATCAAATGATGTTCAGGCTACTAGTGCCGCTGAACCCCAAATAGAACAAGTTGCTGCCTCGGTAGTATCCGCTCCTACTCAACCTGATAAACTTGATCCTAGTAATACTTACAGCGTAGAAATTACTTCACTAGCAACTGCAAATGTTGGAGGATTAGCAGGAGTAGTTGTCACAGTTAGTTGGGTAGTTACAGGTAGTGATGGCGTGAATACTGTTACTTACCCGGGATCTATTAATGTAGGTGGTCCTGATCCAAATGATTTTATTCAGTATCCTGATCTTACACCAGATGAAGTGTTAAGTTGGATCCCAAATCAACTTTATCCTGGCATGATTGCAACTATAGATCAAGCTCTAGCCGCTATGAGTAACCCACCAGTACCAACTACTCCACCTTGGGCTTAATCAGATAAATACATAATACGAGGAAACAGATTATGTCAGCATTAGGAATTGCAATAGGCTCAGGAATTAATGTAGGCGGCGGTATTAATGTAGGCGCAGGCGGCGGTAGCCCTCCACCGGGTATATTAACATTTACTTACTCACAGATTATTGCAATAGAAGATACTTCGACAGGTGCAGGTGGAAACGGAACTGGTGTTGTAATCGTTAACCCAGTAGTAGGTCTTGGTACTGGACCAGGTATTGCCTGTAGCACTACATCCGCGCAACAAACAACTATATCAGGACTAACACCTGTGCCAGGCTACACAGGTGGTTCGGGACCTCCATTACTATATACTGCAACTTGGAGTGCAGGAAGTACTTATTTGACAACACCTGTTCAAGTTGAATTTCACCCTACTGGTTTTGGTCTAAACGCTAATGTATGGGTATTATATGTACTGAATCCTAGTGCTACTGCAGGACAAACAGGAACATTCAATTTTCCAGTAACATTGGCAGCAACGCCTAACACTACGTCAACATTTGTATAACAAGGATCACAATCATGGCAACTCAAACACCAAAACCACTAAACCCACAATACTTTAGTAATCGTAAAAAGTCTGCTGCACCTGTAAAATCTGCAACACCTGTAGCACCAGTTGCTCCACCGGCACCTAAAGGCAAATAAGTTATGTCAACAACGGGCATCAGAATAACAGGTGGCGTCACGATTGCTTCGGGAGTGATTATTGGCGCTCTTCTGCCACCTGGACCACCAGTTCCTACAAATAATTATTGGTCGTTTGATCTAGGTTATTTAGGACCTAATCTTGCAATTGGTCAAGCAGGAGCATGGAACAGCCTCCCGGTGGGTGATCCTAATATGGAAATTTATGCAACAAATCCAGAAACTAGTATTGGATTAGGTGTATTAACCGGAGGTATCAGTTTACAAACTTATAGTTCTAAAGTTATGTTCACAGTTTATGTCGCCACAGAAGATACCGGTGACATTTCTCTGGATTTAGCTGGTATTGGTGTAGCCTATCGCAGTGTTAACTTAAATAATCCGTTAGGCACCAATAATCAAAGTTGGGGTTATAGACAAAACGGGACAGTATTATTTAATGGCAACGAAATAACTACGGGATTACCCACATACGGACCATTAGATTATATAGACATAGCCTGTGATTTTACTGTAGGATTAGCATGGGTCAGAGTTAACGGAGGAGCGTGGAATGGCGGTGGGGCTGATCCAGCAACACAAACCAATGGCATTTATATACCTACAGCTAGCCCGTTATATCCAGCTGGTGGTCCTGGCGCACAAAATTACATTGATGCTATGGATGTATCAAAGTATACATACAACATACCATCTGGATTTGTGGCAATTTAATAAGGAATCAATATGAGTTTGTCTAACATAATAATAACAAATGGAGTCACAATAGAATCAGGAGTTACGATTGGTTCTGTAAATGCAGTATCATTTACTGTAACATCAGCAGATATTAGTTCTCCTGTGATATGGGGAAGTCAGTACAGCGCCTATTCTTCCTCAGGATTTACTAGCGACCCGAGTGGTTACGTTTATCAGTTGATTCAATACACAATAACATCGGGATTAGAATCTGCAATTACTTCTGCTTTTAACGGAGGCGGTCTAAATCTCGGTTATGGTTATGCTTTTCAAGTATCTTGGCAATCAGGCGGAACCGGCATAATCCGCGTAGCATTAGACGGTCTTGCACCAACTAGTTTGCTGTTGAGTCCAATAGATACAACAGACACACAGTGGCAGACAGGTAGTATCAACGGTCCTAAACAAGCAGGAACTTTTGCTTTTCCAGCAACTTTCACACTTTATCAACCCACTACATCTATGCAGTCTAACATTAGTTGGTGTTAAGTAGTGCTTGATGATTATATTAAGACCTGCTAATACTAGAGGACATATAGTAGCGCCATTCATTGACACCAGAAGGACTTTTAGTTTTCCCAGTTATTATGATAGTCGCTATATGAACTTTAGCGACTTGCAAACTATAAACGATGATCGTGTGCAGTATAAATGGCAAGTACCTTGGCACGAACACAAGAATATGGAAATTTTTGGTTATGTAATAGAAGGTTCTAGCAGTCATGTGGACAGTCTAGGCAATGAAGTTCAAGTACACGCAGGTGCAGTTCAGCGAATGAGTGCAGGCAAAAGCATCTGGCATACTGAGGGCAATGCTACAGACATACCAAACAGATATTTACAATTGTGGATTAGACCTGATGTGACAGATACAGAACCTACACATGATTGGTATCAATTTACTAGAGAAGACAAATTAAACACTTTTTGCAACGTCACAGAAAAGTTACCGATCAAGCAAGATGCTAGACTATTAGCAGGCATCTTCACTGAAGATTTTAAGTTTGATTTAGACTCAAACCGAGTTTATTACTTATATGTAGTAACAAACAGTCTAAGTGTGAATGATCTAAGTTTAATTGAAGGTGATGGCTTAAGTTTTGTAGACGAATCTCAACTTACTATAACTAACCCAGCAGAATCAGAAGTTATCTTATTTGATTTGCGTAAACCCACTATCCAATTGTAACATCAGCATCTACTGTAATATCTAAAATAGATTTCTGTTTTAATTGCTTCCTGTACAAGCGGCTACAATTAGCACACGCTGGTATTATATTGCTAGAATCTTTGTTTTTCTTGTTGCCGTCTTTATATAATAAGTCTATCTGACAACGATCTTTAGCAACAAATCCACAAAAACTGCACTTTCCCTGCTTTAGTTCCAAATATTGGTACTTGGGATTGTATTTCATCTTAGCACATTCAACGCAATACTTGTGCCACATCTTAAATCCATGTTTACTGTATCCATTAAATTTGGCTAAAGTAGTCTTGCAGTTAGCGCAAAACGGTCTGTGTGGCTGTTTTGTAAGCATGTTTGTATTTATTAAAAAGATTTTTTTGGATCTTAAATCGAGGTTCCCAATTTTATATAAAGAATAAATACAAAATAAGGAAGAATATTAATGATTTCAGATCCATTTAATGCGGTAGGTGGTTTAACAGTAGGTATACCGCCGTTACCAATCGCGGATGCTAATGGTAATATTGTTACTAATGTCAATTTTCCTGCAGGAAATGTTAGTGCAAATAGATTCTTTGCTAATCAATATTTCTTTGGAAATGGTGCTCCGTTTAGCACTACCCCAGCAGGAACTAGCACACAAATACAATTTAATCAAAGTGGTACATTGGGGGCAAGTCCCGATCTTACTTTTGACTTCAACAACAGTATTTTTACTACTACAAATCTTAATATTACTCAAACTGCTAATCTAGGTAGTGTTGGAAACATTACAATCACTGGTGGATCGTTTGGTTATTACTTACAAACAGACGGTACAGGTAATTTGCAATGGGCGCCCGGTGGCGGCGGCAACGGTGGTGGAAACACCAATCCCGGCGGCAGCAATACATATATTCAGTATAACAGTGCCGGTACATTTGGTGGATCACCCAGTTTCACATTCAACGCAGCGACTGGTGTAGTAACAGCGCCAAACTTAACAGTAACTGGTACACTATCAGCAAGCATACCTGGCTCTGACATAGTTGGCGCGGTGCAATATGCTACAGTTGCTAACTCAGTGTATGGTGGAAATGTATCAGGCGCTGTTGCTTATGCAACTATTGCAAATGGCGTAGCGGGAAGCAATGTATTTGGCGCAGTAAATTATGCAACTACCGCTAATTCAGTGGCGGGTGCAAACGTAGTTGGTGCAGTCCAATATGCTACTGTAGCAAATTCTGTTACGGGATCAAATGTATTTGGGCAAGTAGCATTTGCTGCTATCGCTAATTCAGTGGCGGGTGCTAATGTTACAGGAGCGGTACACTATGCTGCTATTGCTAACTCAGTAGCAGGTGCTAATGTTACAGGTCAAGTTAGTTATGCCGCTGTAGCAAACTCAGTAGCAGGTGCAAATGTCACCGATCAAGTCGCATATGCTGCAATTGCAAACTCTGTAGCCGGACCAAACGTAGTAGGACCTGTAAATTCTCTAAATGCTGCAATCACAGACGTTAGTATTTCTGGTGGTGTCAATGGTTACGTATTGCAAACTGACGGTGCAGGTAACTTAAGTTGGACTGCACAGACAGGTGGCGGCGGTGGCAACGGCACTCCTGGTGGCGCCAATACAGACATTCAGTTTAACAATGCAGGTACATTTGGTGGAGCATCTGGATTTACATTCAATAATGTAACAAACTTGATGACTGTTGGTAATGCCAATATAACATCTAATTTAACTGCTACTAACGCAAACATTACAACTCTTTTAAAAGCAACAACAGCCAACGTAGTTACATTAAATGCTTCTTCCAGCATCGCAGCGGTCAACATTTCAGGAAGATTAACTACTAACTCACAGCCAAATATTACTAGTGTAGGTACATTAACCTCATTAAATGTTGATGGATTAACTAATTTAGGTCCTGTTGGCAACGTATCTATAAGTGGTGGAACATTGGGATACGTATTGTCTACCGATGGTGCAGGCTCTCTATCATGGATTCAAGCATCAGGAACCCCTGGAGGTACTAACCAACAACTACAGTTTAATAACAGTGGTTCTTTTGCAGGCGTACCTACTGCAACTTGGGACGGAAGCTTACTTTCATTGGGTGATGTAACTCAAGTAAGCATAGGCGGAGGCACTAGCGGATACTTCTTACAAACTGACGGTGGTGGTGGATTATCTTGGGCTGCTGCTAATGGTGGTGGTGGAATCCCTGGTGGCACAAACACTCAAGTTCAATACAACAATGCAGGGAATTTTGGCGGATCAACAGGATTTACGTTTAATTCTGCTACTGCAATGTTAACAGCCCCTAACTTAACAGTAACAGGCTCGACTACTACCAACGGTAGTGCCAATGTTACAGGAAATACTAGAACAAGCAACTTAACTGTTACTCAAAAAACTAATTTGGGTTCGGTAAGCAATGTTACAATCACTGGTGGTACTAGTGGGCAGTATTTGCAGACAAATGGCTCAGGAGTTCTTACTTGGGCTAATGTTACAGGCGGCAATGGTAGTCCAGGTGGCACAGACACTCAACTACAGTTTAACAATGCAGGTACATTTGGTGGAATACCAACTGTCAGTTGGGATGGTAGTTTGTTAACACTTGGAGATGTGGCTAATATAAGTATAGGGGGTGGCCAACCAGGTTACGCATTATCAACTGATGGCGCCGGAGTACTGTCTTGGATACAAACAAGCGGATCACCCGGTGGATCTAATAACCAAATTCAGTATAATCACCAAGGAACTTTTGCTGGTAACACAGACTTTACTTACAATCCAGTAACTGGCGTAGTAAATCTAGTAGGAAGCATGGTAGCAAACTCACTAACACTGGGTACAGGGCTAAATCAATTCTGGACTGCAAATGTGTTCGGTGCAACTACCGCAGGTGCAGGACAAGCGCAATTGCTGGCTATTAGCACAGTTAATCTTTCAGCAATAGAATTTACAATCATAGCAACAGATAGTGTAGTAGGTAACAGACAAATAACTAAGTCTACTGCTGTTTACTATCAAGGAAATGTAAATTACAACGATTATAGTCAGATATATGCAGGGGGACCTGTTGCAAGTTACTCTATAGCATATAATGCAGGATATGTTGTTCTATATGTAACCCCAGAGAACAGTAATCCAATTACGTATAGGATGCAGATTACACAGTATGCAGCGTAACTTTTTGACCAAAATGATAAATATAATAGATAATAAGGAATCATAAAAATGGCACTTAAACCCTTTAATTCAGTCGGTGGCTACTCAGTAGGCGATAGTACAATTACAACCATTATTTTTGCTAATGGTGACGTATCGACCGCTAATCTTACTGTAAGTAACTTTGCAAACTTAGGCAATGTAGGCAATGTTTACATTGGTGGAGGCTCAAATGGTCAGGTTCTGCAAACAGACGGCACAGGAAACTTAACTTGGTCGTCAACGGCTAACGTAAACGAGATTCAGAACGGGTTTAGCAATGTAGCAATTCCTGTCGCTAACGGCAACGTTTTAATTAGCGCAAACGCCGGTACTGACCAGCAATGGAAGTTTGACATAACAGGTAATTTAACTGCCCCTTATAACATTATTCTAGGAAATGCATTACTTGCAGGTAATAATGCATCTTCATATGTTCTTAATTTCCCAAATTCTGTATTTCTTGGTACTGGAAACGCCGCACAATATGTTCAGGCCTCTCTAGTTAATCAAAACTCATCTGCTAGTGCTGACTGGGTAGCATATGCAGATAATGGTAATGTAACTGCTGGTTGGGCTGACATGGGCTTTACTGGCTCAATATACAATGATGCTAACTTTACAATAACAGGTCCAAGCGATGGTTACTTCTTTGTATCTGGCGTAAATCCAGGTGGCGGTAACTTAGTATTAGCAACTGGCGGTACTGGAACAGTTAATGATATCGTATTTGCTACTGGTGGATTCTTGTCTACTAATGAAGTAATGCGCTTCAGCAATGCAGGCATGCAGTTCCAAATCGAACCAAGTACTGCGGCAACTAGCACAACATCTGGTGCATTAGTAGTAACAGGCGGTGTTGGTATCGGTGGCAACTTATATGCAAATGGAAATGTTGTAGCAAGTAACTTCTCAACTACAGGTAGTTCAGGAAATATTTCTGGTGCTAATGTAATTTTTGCAACATCGTTCACTTCAAACGGCGGCAATATTGATTTTAGCACAAATAATCCTAATGTATTGTTAGGTAATGTTGCTAACGTACACATTTATGGTGGTAATGCAGGACAAGCGTTGGTTACCGATGGCACTGGTAACTTATCATGGACATCGGCTGCGAACGTAAGTGAAATTTACAATGGTAACAGCAATGTAACTATTCCAACTACTGATGGCCCTGTATACATCAATGCAAATAATGGTTCAGACCAACAATGGACATTTGACAACAGTGGGTTACTAACATTACCAAATGGTTCTTCTATAAGTGGTCAACCAAATACTACAATTAATATCTATACTAATTCTGGTATATATGCAGGTATCCAATTAAATGATAATGGTACTAATAGTAATATTGAATTATACAATATGGATGGGTTGTACACATGGAAATTGGAAAATACTGGTAACTTAATTTTACCTAATGCTTCTAGTGGTTATGCAGTAGTAACGTCCCCTTCAGGCAACAATATCAGCGTTCAAACAGCAGGTGTTCAATACAGTCAAATTATTCTAAATGACAATAGCGATCTTCTAATTTATACTAATGCTCAGACATACGGTTGGACATTTGCCGCAAATGGTACTTTCTTAACTGGTTCAAGTCAGACAGTTGATTTCAATACCAACAACTCTAACGTACAGTTAGGTAACGTTCCTAACGTTCATATCTACGGTGGTTCAACTGGCCAAGTACTACAAACTGATGGCACCGGTAACTTGTCGTGGATCACAACGGCAACATCAGGTCAAATCTTCAATGGTAATAGTAATGTAAGTATCCCTTCGACAGATGGTGCAGTATACATCAATGCAAACGCTGGAAGTGATCAACAATGGGTATTTAATACAGACGGTAATCTAAGTAATCCTGGAAATGTTCTTGTTACTGCACCGAGCAGTTATATACTTTCTAACCTAGTACTAGGAAACGACACATTAACTTTGGCTAACATATCACAGGCTCAACAAGTTAGTATAAGTTACAACGGAGTTAATATTCAGACTAACGGTACTTATAATTGGTTTTTTGACAACAGTGGTAATGCATTATTCCCAGCAGGTGGAACAGCAAATCTTGGCAACTTAGTAACTGCAAACTTTGCGAACTTTGCAAATGATGTTGTTGTCTCTGGTAATGTCAGTGCAAACACTGGGAATGTTAATGCACAAACTTTCTATGTATCAGCAGCCGGTGGCACAGTAGACTTCAATACTAATGCACCAAACGTACAATTGGGTAACGTAGGCAATGTACACATTAATGGTGGTACAACTAATCAAGTACTTGTTACAGACGGTTNNGGTACTCTATCTTGGGCGTCAGTTCTTGCTAATGGAACGAGTAATCTAAATATTCCTTATTCTGACGGAGATGTTAATATCAACGCCGCCGGATATCAATGGATATTTGGCAATGGTACAGGTTTAACTACACTTCCTGGCAATCTTTACTTTGCAAATGGTGTACCAAATCACTCAGGTGCAGGTATTGGATATGTATCGTACATTGACACACAATCACTGCTTGCTAACACATTGGTACAATCGTCAATTCTACAACTTGATGAAC
>JGI26470J50227_1000191_pt1 | contig 27941 bp, 29 predicted proteins | sample FreactTroBogLake_FD_50227 | JGI IMG/M metagenome (IMG submission 50227)
ACTGGAGCACATGATTTATCTTCAAATGCTACACAAGCAGAAGGTACTGATTATTCCGCTGGATATTGCAATCTCACGGCATTTAATTCAAATGGATTTACTGTAGGTTCAACATCTTCTACAAACATTATTAACAACTCTGGTGGCTCTTTTGTAGCATGGCAATGGCAAGCCGGACAAGGAACTAACAACACTAATACAAACGGAACTATCACATCTACAACTAGCGTAAATGCTACCGCTGGATTTAGTATTGTTACATTTAGCGTTCCCGGAAGTGGTACTTCAGATACTATTGGACACGGTCTTGGGGCAGTTCCACAGTTAATTATTACAAAATCGAGAAATAATGCTTACAGCTGGGCTACATATCATGTAAGTATTGGCAATGGTCAACGTGTTCTTTTAAACACAACTGATGCCGCTGCTTCTACTACTGCTTGGAATAGCACAACACCAACAAGCTCGGTATTTACTATTGGATCTTCAATTTACGGAAATGGCAACATGGTTGCATACTGCTGGGCTCCCGTAGCTGGCTTCTCACAGTTTGGTAGCTACACAGGTAATGGTTCAAGTGATGGTCCATTTGTGTACTTAGGATTTAGACCAAAATGGTTAATGATTAAGCGTACTGACGCAACACAAAACTGGACAATAGTAGACACATCAAGAGATACTTATAATGTTGCAAATCAAAGGTTATTTGCTAACTCTAGTAGTTCAGAAGACCAAGGCATTCCTAACTACGCAGACCTTCTTTCAAATGGATTTAAACTAAGAGACCCCAATGTCTCAGAAAACGCATCTGGTGGTACATACATCTACGCAGCCTTTGCCGAAAACCCTTTTAAATACGCTAACGCAAGATAGGAAACACAAACATGGCACACTTTGCTAAAGTTGAAAACAACCTCGTAACCCAAGTCATCGTCGCTGAGCCTGACTTCATTGCCACTGGTGCTTTAGGTGACCCAGCAAGCTGGGTACAGACCTCATACAACACCCGTGGTGGAGTTCACTACGGTGCTGACGGTCAGCCTGACAGCGAGCCAGCACTACACAAAAACTACGCCGGTATTGGCTACACCTTTGATGGTACAGGCTTTGCGGCACCACAGCCATTCGCATCTTGGACATTGAACCAAGACAGCTACCTCTGGGAGGCACCAGTCGCCTACCCAACAGACGGCAAGCAATATACTTGGAACGAAGAGACCAAGGCGTGGGATGCTGTAACTGAACCAACTCCAGCCTAAGAAAGATTAATCCGTGGACTTGCAATTTCTAATTAACACCATACTGCCACTCATCTGTGTGGTCATTGGATGGTTCTGCAAAGAGCTCTGGACTGCGGTCCAGTCTCTCAAAGAAGATGTTTCCGAATTACGAAATCACCTTGCTGACAACTATGTCAGAAAAGATGACTTTGCAAGTCGCTGGGATGAGGTACTCAAGGCGGTTCATCGCATTGAGGATAAGTTAGACGCACTAAGAGATAAGTAATGCGTAATGACAGACCCATTCGGAATAACACAGGGAGCAAAGACTCTCAGCGGTAGCCTTGACTCCGCCCGGCAAGGATCTAAACAACTAACCAAGTCCATCGAGGGCATCCAACAAGATGCCGCCGATGTGGCCCACCAAAAAGCCCAAGAGCGCCTACGTGCTCGCAGAGAGGCTGAATTTAAAAAAGAACACGCACTCATCAAGGCGCTAGATGAGTGGAAGCGTAAAAAACACATCTCCGACGAGGAGGCCAAACTCAAAATTGACTTTGTCAAAAAGTACGGAGCCAAGGAGTGGGAGGCGCTACTCAAAATTAAACTGGATATAGAGAATCTTGAACGAAAGAATAACGAAGAATTTCAACATGACCTTAGAGAGGTTAGAAGAGTGCAGTTCTACTGTTTTGCACTTGCTGCGCTCATTGCGTGGTATCTTACGTGGGGTATTAAATAAATGAACGATATTTTTAAACACATCTTAACTGGTAAAGATAATCAGACCCATGACATAGCCCGCTGGGCATGGATGCTGGGTTTCCTTTTAGTTGGCGCCTCAGCCATCTACCTAATCTACGTCGGCAAAGAGATCAGCCTGACCGAGCTCGCTGGTGCCCTAGGCATCGTCTCTGGCTCTGGCGCCGCTTCGGTTGCTGGTAAACAAATGTCTGGCGCGGAACCACAATAATGTTCCCCCTTGGAATAATTGAATATGTCAAAATTGCACTTTTTGCTCTGGCTGTTCTTGGGGCTGGCTATACTGGGTATAGCATTGAAGCTGGGCGCTTTGAGCGTTACAAAATGGAACAAGCGGCAGCAACTCAAAAAGCTCAAGAGCTACATCAGGTCGCCGCAGACGAAATAAGGAAAGACAAAGATGCTAAAATCGCTTCTATTAACAATCAGCTGCTCGATGCTGTTAGCCAGCTGCGTAGCCGTCCCAATCGCTCCCAAAGCGCCTCAAATGGATCGTGCGGAACTGGGGCAACCCTTTCTGCCGAGGATGCAGAATTTCTTGAGCGGGAGGCTGCCAGAGCAGACATCCTCAGAACAGGCCTCGAAGCCTGCTACGAACAATACGACTCGCTAAACAAATAAACCCCCAATTTGCGTATTAGTAGTACGGCGCAAAGTAAGGAGCAAAGATGAAAAAGTTGTTACCGATCCTTTTTTGGATCCTTGGCATTATCGCAGCAATACATATCACCAACCGCTATACCCATATTGAAGAGAATTTAATGGCAATCGCAGAATCTACATTAGACTTCATTACCAAAGAAGAAGGCTCCCGCAACAAGGCCTACAAGGACTCTAAAGGACTGCCTACCATTGGCGTGGGTCACCTCATTCGTCCAGCCGAACAACACCTACTTACCGCTACCCTATCCGATGATGAAGTCAAAGAGCTCCTCAGAAGCGATTTAAAGTGGTGTAGCGAGGCCGTTGAGAGTTCGGTGAAGGTATCCCTTACCCAGAACCAATTTGACGCCCTATACAGCCTCTGCTTCAATATTGGGGCATCTGCTTTTAAGAACTCTACCGTGGTTCGTAAAATCAACGAAAATGACCTCAAAGGGGCCGCTGACGCCATTTTGATGTGGAACAAACCCGCAGTCCTGCAAAAGCGCAGAGAACGCGAAAGAGCACTGTTTTTAGGGGCGTAAAAGCCCTTTTTAACGTATTAGTAGATATAAGGGCTGATCACCCATTTTAACCTCGAGGAATCCCATGGACGATTTTAAGTCAAACACTAAAATGCAATGCTTCAAAGAAGGTGGAAGCGTTCAGTATAAATCACGTCGCTCTGCTACTATGTCTGAATCTAAAGACATCGCAGAAGATAAAAAGATTGTTAAAAAAGCAATCGCCATGCACGATGCCCAAGAGCACAAGGGTGAAAAGACTGACCTCTCCAAACTCAAAAAAGGTGGTCGTTCTAAAAAGGCAGTCGGTACTGTTAAAAAATACAAAACTGGTGGCTCTGTAACTAACGTATACGAGGCCAAGAAGTCTTCTGGTGACAAGGACAACATCCGTAAAACTAAAGACATCAAACCTGGTAAAGCAGAGGCCCCTTCTCGTGCAGCTGTAAAGTCTAAAGACTTCGGTGCCAAGACTGTTGGTGCCTCTGGCCACAAAGACCCATACATCAAGAGCAAAGAATCCGGAAAATCTGCAAGCGCTCCGTCTGCTGCAGACTCATCAAAAAACTCTCCAGCAAAATTTTGCGGCGGTAAGTCTGTACGCAAGATGGCTAACGGCGGCAATCTTCCTGCCCCTACCCCAATGGCCCAGGCTGGTTCACAGCAGGCCGCTCTTCTCAATGCACTCCCAGGTAAGGCAAGCGAAATCGAACGCGCACAAATGGCCGCACGTGCACGTAATGCGCTTAAGTACCTAGGACCAGCACAACAGTCTGAGTTTGTTAACCAAGGCGGCATGAATCCAACTCCTAGCATACCAGCACAAAAGCGTGGTGGTAAGGTTAAAAAGGATTGCAAATAATGCCGATCAAATCTAAGGCCCAACAGGGCGCTATGTACGCCGCTGCGGCTGGCAAGTCAACTCTTGGTATCCCTAAAAAGGTAGGCAAAGAGTTTGTAAAGGCAGGCCCTGCATCATCTAAATTACCGAATAAAGTACCTAAAAAAGCCGCTGGCCGGGGACGTTAAATGGCGTATTCAAACACAACTGGTCAAACAAAAATCAATGTTGACCAGTTAATTTCTTTTGCGTTTCGTGATGCTGGTAAGATGGCAGAAGAAATTACGCCTGAGTATATTACCGCTGGTAAACAGGCGCTGTTTTACAATTTACAAAACCTATCTAATCTAGGTGTTAACCTTTGGCTCTTAGAGGACAAAGTTGTTGGTGCTCAGACTAACGAGCAGTGGATTACTCTACCATCAACAACGATTGATGTTAGAGAAGCAAACTGGGTATACATCGTAAACCCATCAATCTCTAGCGCACTGCCATTAGATAACGCTAATGCTCCTGCGTTGTTCAATCAAACAACCAACGCTGATTTAAACCTACACGCCACATCTACCCTTAGTGAAAACTATTTTGGCGCGGCGTATGGTCAGCAGACTCGTATATTCTATGTTGGCTTTAATGCCTATGCGCCGGCCGGTGCAGTAACATACAGCCTAGACTTAGAAGTTAGTAACGATGGTACTAACTGGAGTGTATGGGAGTCGTTTGAAGACACCACACTGACAGATCGTAACTGGGCATACTTTACCATCAATGCCACACAACAGTTCTATTACTATCGTCTTAAGAACCGCAACACAACCAGCACATTCGCATTACGTGCTATTCAGTTTGCGCAATCACAACAGGTTATTCCATTAGCACGTCTAAATCGTGATGACTACTGGAATCTACCAAACAAACAATTCCCAAGCCAACGTTCACTACAGTACTGGTATGATCGTCAGATCGAGCCAAAGATGTATCTATGGCCTGTACCAAACAACAACTACCAAGTATTTCAGTTAATCATTGAAAAACAAATGGAAGACGTTGGTACACTGACCAATGAAATCTATGTGCCAGATCGTTGGATTAACTCTGTTCAGGCCTCTTTATCTCATCGTCTTTCGATGCAAATACCTGGCGTTGATCAGACTCGTATTCAATACTTGGAGGGCTTGGCCGAGAAATACTTTATGCAAGCCAACAACGAAGAGCGTGATAAGTCACCTATCTACTTCCAACCTAACTTTAGTTACTACACACGATGAGCGTTATTCAGACCTACGATTCGCTGGTACTTAACATCCAGCAATATATGGAGCGTAACGATGCTGACTTCGTGGCGCAGATTCCCAACCTAATCGCGTTGGCTGAGTCTTCTATCGCCGCTGAGTTAAAGACATACATGCAACTAATCGTGGTCGAGACATCACTGGCGCAGAATCAAGAGGTACTAAACAAACCAGCAAGATGGCGTAAGACTGTTAGTATGAAGACTAACGGAACACCAATTTTATTACGTAGCCAGGATTATGTATCTCAGTATCTATCTGAATCAGATCCAGGTACACCAAAGTATTACGCTGATTATGACTACAACAACTGGAACTTTGCTCCTGTTCCAGATCAAGCCTATCCAGTAGAAATTATTTACTACGCAGAGATTCAGCCGCTTGATGCAACCAATCAACAAAATTTATGGACCGCTATTGCACCACAGGCAATGTTATTTGGTTCTTTGTTGCAAGCTCAGGGCTACTTAAAGGCACTGGATAAATTGCCTGTATGGAAACAATACTACACAGACGCAATTGCTGCGCTTAAGAAAGAAGATAACAGTCGCCGTGTCGACAGAAACGTATCGGTTCAGGAACCTTAATATATGACAACACCAGTCTACACATCGCCGTTTACCGGCACAGTTGTTACTCCAACGGATGTATCTTACTATGCCCTACCGTTTAGCTCTAACCAGCAACTTTACTGGCCCTCTACTGTTAACGGTCAGCAAGTTCCTGCTGCTCGTATTATGGATTGCGTTGCTAGTGTTGGTAGTTTATATATTGCGTTACCGGCTGCTGACCAAGGCACGGTCGGTGCTGACATTTTGTTTCGCAACCGTGGTGCGGTTGCATTTACAATTACAGACGCTACTGGCGGAGCATCGGTTAGCGTCCCAGCTGGTGTTTCTCTTTATTTTTACCTGTCTGACAATACTAGCAAGGCTGGCGTTTGGCAAAATGTAACCTTTGGTACTGGCACCTCTGCGGCTGATGCTGCTACATTGGCAGGTTATGGTCTGGCAGCTATTAATGGTAAATTGGCAACAACACAAAACGTTATTGACATTACCAGCACACCGTCTATTACAGACGCAAGCCGTGCCTCTACTTATGTATGGAACAGCGGCCTTGGTAATTTAAACTTACCAAACGTCTCGTCTATAACACCTGGTTGGTTTATTGGCTTTAGAAATTCTGGTAGTGGTGCACTTACTATCACCCCAGTATCGCCATCATTGATCAATGGCACTGTTTCTATTACTGCCAACCCAGGTGACTCTGGTTTTATTTTTTATGACCAGTCTACGGCTAACTTTGTTACTGTTGGTTTAACAGCGCCATCAAACGTTACCTTTACTGCAGAGACATTTGACGTTGATGCTATTGTTGGAGATACATTAAACTTGGTGTCTTTTGCGCCAATCATTCAGACATACATCTCCCAGTCCTCAGTAAGAACTACTACACTAAACGTAATATTGCCTGCCATTACCCAGATTTATGTTTTGGTAAATAATACTGGTGATTCACTTTATGATATTTCGTTTTCTATCACTGGTAGCTCACAACCACCATTGGTATTAGGTAACGGTGCAATTGCCACAGTGTTAAGTGATGGTGCAAACTTATATCCATTGACTCAATCATCAACAGGTCTATACTTTGCAGCTAACGGTAGCGCCGCCGCGCCATCGTTCTCATTTAATAATGACCACGCAACCGGTATGTACTTAGCTGGTACCAGCGTATTAGGTTTAGCTGCGCATGGTACTGAGATTATTAATATTGATGCCACTAATCTTTCAGCACCGCTAACTACAGTCACTGGTAAATTAGCAGCCACATTAACAGCAGTCTCTGGCGGAACATTTAGCTAATGGCTGACGGATCTTCAGAAAGCCTCACGCAGTATTCACAGATTTATGCACTAGCCATTCCGGCAGGCATAAAGCGTGATGGTACCATATTTCAGGCTGATCAATTTACCGACGGCACCTGGTGCCGTTTTCAACGTGGTGATGCGAAAAAAATAGGCGGATACCGCACGCTGTTTAACGGCGTGGCGGGTATCTATCGCGGTATGATTGCACAGCCATCCGGTGGTGTTAACTACATCTTTGCGGGTAACGCATTTGGATTAGAGGCCTTTAATACTAGCATTACATTTGCCACTGGTAGTGGTCCTTTTCCTGTTGAAATTTTACCAGGTACCGTTCGGTTTACTTTGGTCTCTCATACATCTCCAAGTTTTGTAATCGCTGGAGATGTAACCTCTCATTTTACTGCAGGCACAAAGGTAATCTTTGATCAAATAACGCCTGTCACCTATACTGTTTTATCCTCCTCTTATTCTTCACCAAACACCACAGTAACGTTAACAACTGCGTATACTGGCGCCACTTCTTATGTTTGGTTAAATGACGAAGATGTATTTTCTCCAGATTTAGTAGATGGCCCCTATCGTAATTTGTGGCAGTTTGATGCCCAGTTTAGTCCACAAAGTAATGTGCTATCTATTTTAGCTCATCCAGGTCTAAATTTAGTTAACATTGACAATGAACAAAAGACACAAGTCTTAGTAGGTAACGTTGTTCCTAACGCAAACAATAGCTGGTATTTTACTGGATTGTCTGATAGCGAAGGTCAAAACCCAACCTACACACCAATTAAGGTAGATGGTGGTGTTTGTGTATTGTATCCATTTATTTTTGTGTATGGATCTAATGGTTTTATTGCCAACAACAACGTAAGCTCAACTTATCTTGATAGAAACTTCTATGATTGGAATGGGTCATTAGCTAACCAAACCAACGTATCTTCATCCAAAGTCGTTAAGGGTGCCGTAATGCGTGGTGGTACTAACTCACCGTCTGGTTTGTTTTGGGCGACTGACTCTTTAATTCGTGTCACATTCACTGCCACGTCACCAGACTACTGGCGTTACGATATTATTTCTAGCCAAATCTCTATCATGTCCTCTAGTTCAGTGGTGGAGATGGATGGCGTGTATTTCTGGATGGGTGTTGACCGTTACTATTTATACAACGGCCAAGTACAAGTATTACCAAACGATAAGAACGTGAACTGGTTATTTGATAACCTTAACTACGAACAGCGTCAAAAGGTTTGGGCTACTAAGGTCCCACGCTATAATGAGATTTGGTTCTTTTATCCACGTGGTACCAACACAGAGTGTACCGATGCTATTATCTACAACGTAAAAGACAAGCTCTGGTACGATGCGGGTGAGGCAGAAGGCGCTCGTCGTTCTTGTGGTTATACCACTGAATTGTTTCCGACACCTATCTGGGCTGATTGGCAATATGAAATAACATATAACAATCCTATTACTGTAATTAATCATCCTGCCAGTTTATCTGCCCCGGCAGCAAATCAATTTTATGCCTCTGGTGATATTACTCCAGAATTATCCCCTGGAGATTATTTCTCATTATCTAATGTACCTGGTGATGCAGTTTATCAGGTGGTTACCTCTAACCATATCTACAATACAACAATCGGGACACCGGGTGTTACATTAATAACTGCATCGACTGATTTTACAATTACACCTATCGCTGGTGCTTTAGTATATCCATTTGTTGGTGGTTATAATATTTGGCAACATGAATTTGGTTACAACAAGATTGCACTAAACGGTGAGTTTGCTGTGTACTCCAGTATTACTACCAGTGACATTAGCTGGCTGACTGGTAATCCCAGCGGAGATAATTTGATTGGTGTTAATCGCCGTATGCACTTACGTCGTGTTGAGCCTAACTTTTTACAGTCTGGTACTATGGCGATGACTATCTTGGGTCGTAAATTTGCTGGTGGTCAAAATGAAGAAAACTCTGGACCATATTATTTTACCCAAGAGACTGGTAAGATTGATTTGCGTGTAGAGTATCGCTTGGTTCGCTTACAGTTTGAATCAAATGAAATTAATGGTAACTATGAGATGGGTCGTAATCTGATTACTGCAGAGTACGGCGACGAGCGTCCATGACGACCAATGTGCAGTTTTTTCCTTATGCTCCAGATTATATGAGTTGGGAAGACTGGAACGGTAATCTGCTAGTATTTTATTCAGAAAACCCTATTCCATTTCATCCGGAAGAAGACTGGATGATGACGGCAAATGCCTTGGCTGGGCTGTCTACATTCTCAAAATACCCAGTCCCAACGCCAGAAACCTTTCCGGACTGGCAAAGCTGGGCCAAGGAATTTACCTTAATAATCAATGGGACAACACAATAATTTAGGCCAGAAAAGCCAAAAAGCGCGTATTAGTGTATATAGGAACATCTTAAATTAGGAGCAATAAAATGCACGGATTACAAACAATGAAGTACCTCAATGAGCAAGCTGCTGCACAGGCTATTTTGGCTAAGCATGAAAAGGTTGAGATTGATCCAGCCTTTGAAAAAGCTGTTCAGGAAGCATTGGCAGCCAAAGCTAAATCTATTGCAGAGTGACAGATCAAGAGCAATACGTCTACGACCTATACACTAGTGTTTTAGGTAGGGCTCCTGATCCACAAGGATTTGCTGATAATCTAGCAGCCTTACAATCAGGAGCTGTTGACGCGTCCACCTTGGCCGCAGACTTTGCTAATAGTGCCGAGGCACAAAGTAATAACATTCCAGCGGCTCAAGAACAAGCCGCCGCACAACAAGTAGCTCAGTCTGCTCCCCCAAGTGTAAGTGATGGGGGTGGTGGCGGTGGATCTGCTCCTGCAGCAAGTACAGATCCAAATGCAGTTATTGCGCAGATTTATCAATCAGTACTAGGACGTGCTCCAGATCCAGGGGCATCAGGTTGGGTACAAGATATTGCCAACGGTGCAGACCCAGCAGTTATAGCACAACAAATTGCTAATTCTTCTGAGGGTAAGGCGTATGCTGCAGCAAATCCTACTAACGCAGGAATGCAGCAATCAGTTATTAATAACATTGATAACCCAAATGCTACTCCGGCTCAAAAAAATCCGGATATACAAAGTTTAAATTTAGATCAAACAACAGCACAGTCTTTGTATGATTTAAAAACAAGTAACCCAACACAATATTATCAACAGCTGGCTTCCCAATTGGGTGACCAGCTGTATAGTAATTATACCGGCAATCAAAATTATGATCAGGTATATAACCAGTTACAAAGTCTTAAGTCCGTAGCTCCCGATGCGTATTATAACGCACAGCTTAAGTTTTTAGGCCAACAAATGGGTTGGGAGATAGGACAGGGTACTAGCCAAAATAATGCTCCTGTACAAAAAGAGCTTCAAAGTTTAGTACCACAAGCTATGGCTTCTGGCATGACCGCAAGTCAAATTAACAATATTGTTAATAGCAACGTCTCAAGTGCTGCATCTCAAAACCAGCAACGAATAGCTAGTCAACAAGATAGTGGTTTTGGTTCTATGGTTATGCCAATCGCTTTGGCTGCTCTTACTGTTGCGACGGCGGGTGCGGCAGCTCCGGCATTGGGCGCTGCTTTGGTGGAGGCTGGTGTAAGCGCTGCGTTGGCCCCTACATTAGCTACAGCATTAACTGCATCAGCGGCTAATGCAACTATGGCCGCAGTTACCGGTGGTAACGTTAGCCAGGCGGCTATCAAGGGTGCTATCGGTGGTGCTGTTGGTGCAAACTCTGCGGACATTGCGGCAAACATTGTTGGTGGTGGTGATGCAATCGCTGGTATGGCTAAGATTGCTGAAGTTGCGCAAGCTACTGGACAAACTACTACACAGGTTGCAAACTTACTTACTAACTCAATTACCACAACACTAAATGCTGCGGCAAGTGGTAATGTAGATGGAAGCCTAGTAAGTAAACTTGCAACTAATTTAGCGGCATCGGTTGGTGGCAATTTGGCTGCCAACTTAACAAACAATATAACTGACAATCAGTTAGGCGCTGCAGCAAAAGCTGTTGGTGGTATAACTCAGATTGCAACAACTGCCGCCTTAAACGGCAAAGATATTAACACAGCGATTACCAATAACATTCCACAAATTATTGGTAATCAAGCTGGTTCTGCTATTGGTAGCGCAATTAAAGGCGCTGCGACCGGTACATCAACACCAACAACAAAAGATTCATTTACACAGGCTGCTTTAAGTTTAGGGTACTCACAAGATCAGATTGATAGCTATTTAAAGAATCAAACTGTTCCTACAAGCGGCGGTGGTGTACAAGTGGCTGGTGGAACAACTGCTACCGATGTTGCACCAACAAGCACAGAAACTGCGCTTAAGTTAGCAGGATCACCACAGGGTTCTGTTACAGTACAACAGGCTCCACAAATTCCAACTGACTCGCAAGGTAATATATACCTTAAACAGCCAGACGGAACTTATCAGATTATGGATCCTAATAATAAAATTATTGGAACATCTGATACAGCTCCTACAGATGCTACAACTGCATCTAGTGCAGCACCGGCTACAGATTCAGAGCAAAATATTTTAGATGCTATTTGGAAAAGCGTTAATACTCCAGTTAGCACAACCGGAACATCAACCGTAGTAGGTACAGGAACCGGTGGTGGTGCAACAACTACCACAGGTACTGGCGGTGCAACTTCTGGCACAGGTACTGGTGGTACTGGTACTGGCGGTACTGGTACTGGTACCGGTAGTGGTACAGGAACAGGTGGTATAGGAATTAGTAGTACAGGTACAGGAACTAGCGGTACTGGTGGTACTGGAACGAGTACAAAAACAACCACCACAAAGACAACTACAACGGGTGGTACAACAGCAGCAGCCACCCCTATACTTTCTACCATACCGGCACTATATGCCGATACAGGTATTCAAGATTTAAAACCTGGATTAGTTCAGGGATCAGCTTTTAAGTTTGCAAACGAACCAACATTTTCAGAGCAGGTAAATCAAGTGCCAGTCACACAACCATACGATTATTCAGGACAGATTTTAAACGCTGCCTCTGGTGGTTCTACAACCACGTCTGACATTGCAGACTTGGCTCCCGGAATTGCTAAAGGTAAAGCATTTACTTTTGCAAACTCACCAAAATTTGTTTCTGCATTAAATCAAATTACTACACCAAACCCAACTGATTATACACAGCAAATTTTAAATGCAGCTCAGGGTGGTTTAGTTGGTGCCTATGCAGAGGGTGGACAACCTACTGAAGAGCCAAGCCCAGCATTAAGACCACAATTACTTCATGGTCATCAGTTACAACCAATGGGTCATTTCCAAGGTGCACACTTTGCTGGTTACCAACCAAAGCAATACGCTGTTGGTGGTGATGTTGAACAAGAACACAACCCAGAATTTTTTAGCGTTGGTGGTTTAGAGTCAATCGAAAACAAATACGTTAAGGGTGCTGGTGATGGTACTAGCGATAGCGTACCAGCGATGCTTGCCAACGGTGAGTTTGTTATTCCGGCTGATGTAGTATCTAAACTAGGTAACGGAAGCAATGACGCTGGTGCTGATGTATTAGATAAATTCTTAGTTTCAATTCGTGAACACGCACAAGATCACGACCCCAAAAAATTACCGCCCGAAAGCAAGGGCCCTCTCACATATTTATTAGACGCAAAACGTAAGGTAGGCTAATCATGGCTGGATTAAATAATTTATTATCCGACGCACAAACCACAACAACAACGCTACCGTCATGGTATGATACCGCGCAACAGAACATTGTAAATCAAGGTCAGCAAGCCTTTACCGCGGCCCCACAGTTTAGTCAAACTACTGGACAGCAAGCTGTAAATACACTACAAGGCCCAGCTAATCCTTTTACACAAGCTCAAAACACTTTACAACAAATCTCTTCTGGCGCCGCTAATCCTTGGATTACCGATGCCTCTGGTAACGTAACACCAAATACCAACACAGCCATGGGCGGTTTGTTTGCCGCTCAGCAACAACAATTAAATCAATTACTACCAAACTATACTGCTCCTGTAGAGGGTGCTAATATTGGTTCTGGTAACTTTGGCAGCCTACGTGGTATGACTGCGGTAGACAAGGCCAAGGCCGATGCGTTTGCTAACCTTAACGCACAACAACTACAAGCCGCATTGACTAACCAACAAACAGGTTCTACAGCCGCGGCTAACTTAGGTAGCGTTGGCTCACAAGGTATCACTTCAGAGATGAACGTTGGTACAGCACAACAAAACGCACCATATCAAAACATTGGTAACTTGGCTACATTGCTTGGTACTATCCAGGCCCCTACAACCGTATCAAGCCAAAAACAAATGTCTCCATTAACACAAGCTGCTACCTTGGCAAATACACTACAAGGCACTGGCGTTGCTGGTGGTTTAGCTACATTGTTTACTGGTACTCCAGCTAAAGCGGCTGTTGGCACACCAGGTCAACCTGGATACCAACCAGCGGTTGCAGCAACGCCTGGAATATTTAGTGGATTACAAAGTCTGTTTAGCAGCAATCCAACTTCAACAGATACAAGTGGAACAACTAGCAGCACAGACTCTTCTGGTAACAGCACTGTTACCCTCAATAATGGTGATGGTTCAGTGAGCACAAGTGTCCCTATTAGTGATCCGTACACAGTCGATACCGGGGCCGGTAATGTTCCAATTGATCCTACCGCATCAATTGACAATACAGCACAATAAGGTAAATTATGGCACTAGAGACTATTAGCACTACTCCTGAAGCAGCGGACGCTGGTGAAGTTACCGTAAAGGCGCCACAGACAAAAGGTGGTCTGAGCCTGCAGGGTAACATTGCGTTAGACCCAACACAGACAGAACAAATTTTGCAGAACATGCAAAAGATCATTGACGAGCGTGAGAGCCCATTATCTAGGATCGCTAGTGGTCTTAGCAAAGGTATGGCCACCGCTTATGGTCCTTCTGCATTGGCTGCCTTTGAGCGTGAGAAGATGCTACAAGATAAAGAGACGATGGACTATCGTACTCAGATGGCCGCATACCGCGCCGCTCAATCACAAGCCGCTGAGGATGCAAAACGTTATACTTCATTAACTCCAGGTGCTGCTCCTGCGGGTGGTGCTCCTGCCGCTGGTGGTGTAATGGACCCTAGTGGTATCTTGATTCCAGAGTCTCAATTAGCACGCGAGGCAACACTGCGTACTAATGCTGAAAAATTAGCAGCACGTCAAGATTTTTTAAAGACCTACACCAACGAAGCAATTAAGAAACAAAATGCTCCAGCGTTGGCTGACGTGGTTGATATCTATGTTCCAGGTCAAGGTAACGTACAGATGACCAAAGGAATGGCTGAGCAATACCTCAACAAGATTCCTAGTCTTAAGGCTATTGTAAATGGTCAACAAGTTCCTGCAGCTCAAGTTCTAAGAGCGGCACCAGCTGATACTACTGCAAAGGTAGCAATGCCTAAGACTGAAGTTCCATTAGAAGGATTGCCTACTCCGTTCTATGCACAAGAAAGCTCTTCTGGTAAAGCAGATACAAGCAAACCTGGTGTACAAGGCGCACAGGGTCCTATGCAGGTCACCAAAGATACATTTGATACCTACAAGAAAAAAGGTATCATTCCTGCAAGCTATGATCTCAATGATCCTAACCATGCGCTTGCCTCTGGTATTTTAATTCTTAATGACTTACATAAAAAACATGGTCAAGACGTTAATAAAATTGCTGCTGAATACTTTGGTGGCCCTGGCGCTATCAACGACGATGGTTCTATTAACGTCGGTCGTGTTGATGCAAGCGGCAAAACTGTTGGCTCTTATGTAAACGATATTCGTAGACGCATGAACTTGCCTCCTGTTGATTTTGCTGCAGCTCCAGCTACAACAGCAACAACTGCGGCGGCTGCTCCGGCAACTCGCGCTGAATATGAGCAACAACAAAAAGAACAAGGCGATATTATTGCCTCACGTGTCAAAGAAGGTGAAGCTAAACGTGCTGAAGTATTATCCTCACGTGAACAATCTATTGAGACAGGTAACGCTTTAAACCGTATTGAGTCTACACTAAATACACCAGAGGGTGTTAAGGCAGTCGGTGTATTTGCCAAGCCTGGTGTTATCTCTATGTTTGGTAAGATTCTACAAAACGGTATTCAGGCCGGTAACTTTGGTGCTGTGTCATTTAAAGACTTGGACGAAGCTATTCGTGTTGGCGGTGGTGATCAGAAGACTATTGACGCCGCACAAAAACTGGCGCGTGACTTTGCCCAGATGCAATTGAATATCGCTAAGCGTGACCTCAAAGGCCAAGGCGCTGTATCTGATAACGAGCGTGCAATTGTTGCTAAAGTAACTGGTAGCACAGCCAACTCACCAGAGGTATTAAAAGACTTCGTGCGTTGGAATAAGACTCGTAACGACTTTGATAAATCTGTTGGTGACGCCTTACAAGGTTGGGAAGAAAAACATCCTAATCAATCGTTTACTAAGTTTAAAGAATCAGCTGAATACAAGAAACTCGAGTATGATTACATTGCTAAGACCAATGCGATGGCTGCTAAGATGGGTCTTACTGGTGGTGGCGCCCCTAAAGGCGTAGACAAAACAGACGAATATCTAAAGCAGTATCTTAAACCAAAGGGCATAGTATAATGGATGGTTTATTAGAAGACCAACTGGCAGACACTAGAGAGGCGTTTAAAAACGCACATGAGGCTGGTAACAAAGAAGCGGCCCAAGCACTAGCACAACGTATATTTGAGTTAGAGACACAAGTCAATGCACTTAAAAAAGCTGAAGAAGAATCTGCAACTACACAAACTGGTTGGAAGAGCCCTGCCGCTGCCGCTGGTGTTGGTGCTACTGTTGGCGCTGTAGCTAATCCATTACGTGGCGCTGTGCATGATGTTATTACACCAACTGCTCCTAAAGCTGCCCCAGTATCTGCTGGTCCTGCTCCAGGTACTTTTGGTGGACAGGATTGGACTAAGGCATTAACTGGCGTTGATGTTCCTGGTGCACAAATGAACAAGGCCAGCCTAGATGTTGGTCAAAGAATGGCCGAGACTGTAGGCCGTGGTGGTCCTTTAGCTGGCGGTTCTATTAGCCCTGGTGGTATTTTATTAGGGCCAGAGATTGGTGCCAAGCCTCCTGTTGTTACGACGCCCACAATGGCACAAAAAACTGCCCAGACAGGTAAGAACCTTTTACAAAGTTTTGTTGCCGATCACCAGCCTACTCGTCCGATGGATATTGTTAAGGGTGGCACACGTGGTGCCTTGACCGGTGCCTCTTTGGCCGATGTACCACAGCAAATGGCACAAGGTAATTATGGCACCGCCGTTTCTGATGTTGGTATTGCCAGCGGAAATGTTTTACATGGTCTGGCAAGAACACCAAAAGGCAAAGCATTGGGTGCTTTATTGGGTTTAGGTTCTGGTGTAACCAGAGCATACCAAGGTGTTAATGAATTAATGCCTGAAGAACAAAAAGCGGATGGTGGTATGGTACACATGGCCGGCGGTGGTGCACTAACAAATGCACTAACTCAAACTGCAGTAAACGCCCCATTCATTGCACCAACTAGCGTAGGTATTGCTAAGAATGTTGCCAAGGGCGCGTATGCTCCGGCTATTGAAGATGCGGCTGGTTTAGCTTTATCTATGGCTCCCTTAAATCCATTGACTGCCGCCATGAGCTTAATGGTCCCTGGTGAGGCTGGCGCTGGTTCTACTGTTGATGAGTGGAACGCCAGAAAAGCTGCTGAGCGTGCTGCAATGGAAAGAGCGCAACGCCAATATGAACACGAACAATTTATGCACCAAAAAGTTGGTGTCAATGCTCCTAAATTTTTAGAGCAATATCAAGCTAAAATTCGTGGATTTGCTCCGGGTGGTAGTGTAGCAAAAAAGGCGGCTAGTCTGTGGGAAAAATATGGTTACAATCCTGCAAAGATTGCACAAGATTATCCACAGACACTACACCCTAAATTAGCTTTTGATGAAGAAAAACAAAAGTTCTTTGCCCAAAAAGTAAATTCACCAGAGGCCGAGGCTGTACAAAAAGCTAGAAAATCCGCACAATCTGAAATCAATAAAGGCAACTATGAGCCATTCTTTGATGTAAATAAGCGTCACTATGTTGACCCAAGTCTATATCCATTACCAGACAGGACAAGTGAATTGGCCTTACCAAAGACTTCTAAGTCAATGGAGAAGTATATTGCTCAAGCTCAAAATCCAGCCGCGCTACAAAAGTGGCGTGAGGGATTTGAAAAAGGTAGTCAACATCCAGACGCAAAAGACTGGTATGCTATGGGTCAATTACATGATGAGTTTGTTAAAGAGTTAGGTCCTGTTGAGGGAGTTAAACAATTTAAGGCTCGCTTTGCTGATCCTATGGGTGCAACCACTGGTGGATCTAATCCATCATCTAATTTGATGACTGCAGCATACGCAAACTTTATGAAAGAAAAAGGTTTGCCTGTTCCAGAGAACGCATTTGAAGTACCATTTCCAATTGGTGGTCGCTTCTTAAGTGGTAACTTGGATCAAGCACGTAAGTTGCATGAGGCCGGTACGCTGACTGTTGACACACCAAAGCGTTATAACTTCTCATCTAATTTCTTAGGCCACAGAGATCGTCCTACACTAGATGAGCAGATGATGGGTGCGTATGGTAAGACTGCACCGGAAGATATTGCTTATGGTTTGTACGAAAAAGAGTTAAACAAATTAGCTCAAGAGTACGGTGTCAATCCTGTTAACTTCCAAGACGTTACTTGGGCTGGTATGAAAGGCTACGAGGGTAAGCCAATGATGCAAGAGATCAATGAGATGATTGCACGTACAAGTAAAATAACTGGACAATCACCACAAGAAGTATTAAAAGGATTTATCCGCGCAGATAAGCCAATGTATGGCGTTGCCGGATTGGGTGGTCTGTCACAACTACCAGAAGACGAAGAAAAGCAATAACATGCCAAGAAAGTTCCCCACTGTGCCTACTATGGCAGAGATGAAAGCATTCCTTGATCGTGCTAAAGGATACCAGGAGCAGTTTACTCCTGGTTTTTACCATGGTAGTCCATCAAATAAAATTAAGGCGTTTGATCCTACTAAGGCAAATAAAGATGAATTACTTGTGACTCCCGGAATGACATTTGTCACACCTGATCCTAAATTTGCTCATTCTTTTATGCCCATAACACCGACTAATGATTTAAAAGCTCCGGACAAATACCGCACAGGTGCTACAATTTATCCAGTTAATGTCAATTTTGGAAAACATCTTGATCCTGACACGCCGGAAGGTGAAAATTTTATTAGAGAATTTGTAAAAAATAGACCTAAATCTGAAAAATGGGATGTTGAGGCATTTTTTGACCCTAATCATAACTATACATCGATGGAGGCTCCAAGTTTTGTTGATGCTGTTAAGACTGCCGGTTATGATACTTTTGCGGTAAATGAAGGTGGTGTTAAAAACGTTGGTATCTTTGACCCTAAAAATATCCGCGGTAAGTTTGCTAATTACAATCCAGACGAGGCAATGAACCCAGACTTTATGAAGGCCGAGGGTGGTGCTGTTGAGCATTTTGAGGTCGGCGGTAAAGTTGGTTTTGCTTTAGATTTAGCTAAAAAAATTGCCCCTAAGTTTGATATAAATGCTGTTCAAAATATGCCGGTTGGTTCTGCAGCAAAACAAATTCCGGTAGCAAAAGCATTTCAAATGCTATCGTCTGAAAATGTAGACCCAGCGATTAAGAGTAAAATATTTCAGGACTATGTCTCTAAGCATCCAAGTTTAATTAAAAAATCTGGTGCCACAAATTACGACGAGCTTACACAGGCCGCGTATGAAAAAATGGTCAAGGAAACAAAAGACCAATATGATCTTATGACCGGCTCAGGTATCAAAATAGATTGGGATCCCACTGGAGCAAAGTCATATAAAAATTCAGCTGAGATGTTAAAAGACGCAGCTGAAAACAAACACCTTACTGTGTTCCAGGGTGGTGAGCCACATCCTCTTATTCCTGGTAAATCAAATGAACAGTTTAGGGCCGTACATGATTACTTTGGTCATGGCACTACAGGATCATCCTTTGGTCCTAAGGGTGAAGAGTTAGCCTACGGAGCACACTCACAGATGTATTCTCCTTTGGCTAGACTTGCCGCTGCTACAGAGACAAGAGGCCAAAACTCTTTTGTTAATTACTCTGGTATAAATGACGAGCTGATTAAAAAGATGAATGAGGCCCGTGCCGGAGGCGCCAGTCCAGAAGAGCTGCAACAGCTTGGTCAGCAGTGGCAATACGCTCCACAAAAAGGTTTGATTTTACCAGCTGAACAGGTTGACATTAACTACAAAGGTTACTCTGCTGGTGGTGAGATTATCAAACAGGCACTACAGCACGCTAAGCAAATTCCGTTCGTGCACTTTTCTAAAGCTGAAAATATCTCACGCTTAGAGCCTGCTATGTATGGAACAGGCATCAAGGGCGCTGAGGGTGTACGCCTACAAGACGCACCAGATATTAAACCGCGTTCATATTTTTATGTTGATAGGCCAGATGTTCGCCCAGAGCAGGGACTAGGAAGTGTTAAGTATAGCGGTGTATCGCAGGCAAGCTATCCTCTGCATGAGGACCCCGCTGGATACTATAAGCTGGCCAAGGAATTGGCTAAAGACCCATATTTTGCTAAACAGGGCGTTGAGATTATTGACCGTCCTAAAATGTTAAACGAAGTAGAGCGTGCAATTAAAAATGCAGGCTACACAGGATACCATACTGATGATGCTGGTATCCTGTTTCACCCGACTGACGTCACTAGAGCCGCAGATTAATTACTTTCTGTAACGCTTGCCAAACCATCCCTCCGCAGCAAGAGGAAAATCCGAAGCCCACGATGGAGCTGTTGTCATTATTTTAATTACATCCTCTAATGCGGCCTCCGAATTTTCTTCTGTTACTTCTAAAAGGACTTCATCGTGGATCAAGTTGATCACCTCGTAACCGGCTTTCTCAAGGTTAAGCATAGCCACGGCAAGACAATCTCTAGCGGTACCCTGTACAGCGGATTGAAAGATAGAACTACCAATCAAGGCGTTCCTGCTCCACTGCCGAGTGTAAGTGTTTTGGCTGTGGACAGTGACGCCAGTCTTCTGACTCCCCCATGGTGTGGTGAGCAGCTCGAGCTGTGGCCTCTGCCAGCAGATAAGGCGCCCTGATGGTAATTGCATCCACAGAGCATTTTTGGCAACCTTTAAAACGAGCCGATCTCCGGCACGAAAAGGGTTTCCGGGATTCTGTGTTGCAAGAATCGCAGCGGTCTCGCATTGCGCCCATAGCTCCTTCACACGCGAGTAGGAGGCTCGATAATTATCTACTGCATTCTTTGCCTGTCCTTCTGATAGCTTGACTCCCATCCCCTCAGCATATTTGACAAGACCCTTAGCTCCTTGGCCAAACATCGCACCGAGGACCGCAGACTTACTAATTTGTCTCTGATCTTTTGTGACCTCATCGTATGGTACACGATACAGGCTCTCAGAGGCGAAAACTTTATACTCATCTAATCCCTTTCTAAATAGTTCTACTTTGTCTTTTTGACCTGCAAGATAAACGCCAACTCGGTTTTCAATTGAGCTAAAATCCACATCAACGAAGGTTTTGCCTTCCGGAGCTCGGATTGCACTTCTGACCAAGCTACTGAGTTCCGCCATTGTAACGGGCTTACTTGTGCTTTGCTTCTCTCGGCTAATTGCCGCTCCATCTCCTCCACCAAATACGCGTGGTATAGCTTGTTCAATCTCATCATCGCTAATCGTCGGCCTGGCAATATTCTGTAAGTTAAGTCCACCACGGCTCGCCCAGCGGCCGGTACTAGCGCCATGATATACCAGTGTATTCCTAATTTTTCCATCTCGTTGTATCTCCAACATCTTAGCGTACTTAGCCACGCTAGTTTGGCTTCCTTCTTGCCTAAGCTCCAGCGCTTTTTTTACGCGCGTAGGAATGCTGCACTGCAGCATTTTTGAAACGGTCTCAGCGGTCAGATCCTCTAATTGCTTGTACCCCATCGCTAATAAACACTTGTTAATCCAGTCTAGCAGTTTAGCCCTCTCAGAAGGCTTAAAACCGGTCAAGGAGACGCATTCAGCATCGATTGAGGCCTGAGCATAATTGACTGCCTTTACGGCGTTCTGGAGCTCGTTAGGATCCACTGGGACACCACGCAGGTTGATCCGTTGAGTAAGCTCCCAAATTTGCTGTTCATTAGCGGAGAGCGGGCGGAGAAGTTGGACAATTGCCATCTCAGTTCTAACGTCCTGGGAACAGTACTCAAATAATTCGGCAAGTAATTGCGGGTCATTTTCAAACACTCCTTTACGATTTGGTTTACATAGCTTTTGGATTAAATAGCGACCCCTTGTGTCTTTCTGATGAGTCGCATCCATAAAGATAGACGCATCACCAAGAGACTGGGGGATGTTATTTGCCGCTGCAATTGCCATAGAGTCAATGCACTGCTCTAGTTTGAGTGGTGGCCAGCCGTACTTAGGCACACAGACACAATTCCACAAAGCATACTCAAACATGGCGTTCCATGCCTGGATTTTGCCACCCATGCGAACGTGGTCTAAAAAATCTTCTTCGGGGTATAAATCGTGCGGTGATGAAACATGCACATTGTCAGGTTGGGTGCCGAACGCAATACACAACACTTCTGTGCTGGGGTCGTTGGCGTAGATGTCAAGACCTTGGTCTTTTAATTCGATGGTGCTACGTGTTTCAAAGTCAATGCTGTAAATCATAATATGCTCCTATGGCAAGCCAACGTATTGGCGGTTGTGGGTGCCGGCTGTGTAACCGCAGGCCGGCGCTACGATGTTCAATCCCCGTTACACTGGGGTTCGGAGTAAAGCAAAATTATACCTCACAAACTCCAGCGCTGCAAGCTAGCTGCTGCGCGCCTTCGACGTTGTCGGTTTCTTCTTTGAACTCTTCCCAGTTGATGTGGGGGAGGCTGGCTTTGAGCTCTTTGTACTCTTCTTCGGTGCACTCTTCGTAAGGGGCTTGTCTGTAGGTTCCGCCGTCGTACGGGAGATAGCTGACTCCGCTGATTTCCCCAAAGTGCTCCCATGTCCATGCTCCAACAGTTGGCCAATCTTTTTCTGCAACTGAAATAGTAACGGATGGCTTATGTTCACACCAGTGTCGTTGGTATGTAAGCCATAGTTCAAGATGGCTAATAGGAGTAACGTCTGCTCTTGTAATTCCGGCGGGTGCTTTAATAGGAAAGCTAAACACCACCGTCTGATCAGGTTTATAAACGCATGCTTCATTTGGTACTCCTTGTTGAATTAAGAACTGTGTTAGAGGGTCTTTCTTATCTCCACGCACTCTGCGGATATAGAACTTGCTATGTCTTGGATGGATACCAGAAGCGCTGTCAACGAGTTGGGACACGGTTCCTGATGGTTTGACACATGTGATTGCAGCAGACTTAGGAATGTTAAGCAACGCCGCATACTCTTCATTCGCTGCTCTAGCTGCTTCTCTGAGCTCTGATAGTAACTCATTTAATTCCTCTCCTTGTGTACACAAGAGTTTGTTGTCGTATATTCCGGTAAGTGATACGCCCAGTAAACGTTCTTCTTCCGTATTGCGTTGCCACACTTTTCGTAAATACGGAAACTTAGTAAACGTAGATTGAATAGTACCCAAAATCGCAGCGAGTCGTACTTTGCGTAAAAGTGTTTCTTTATCGTCGTCATGTCGTACCACGCACTCTGAAAGATTGCAGAACTGATACGGGCGAAGAACGATTTCCGAGCAGGGGTTGGTGCCAAACTCGTAGTTGGGGTCACGGTGCCCGTACTTCTCCACGGTTTTGCGCGCTGCTTCACGGTTAAAAATCCCCCGTTCACCGCTGTGAGAATTATAAAGTGATAACCACTCCTCCATGAATTTGCCGACTGTCGGCGTCTCGTTGTAGACCGCAGAGTTGTTTGCAAGCGCTCTGTGTGGCGCAGTGTCCCACCATGGACCAGCTTTAGCATGACGAATCCTTTCATCATCAAGATCAGATAACGAGATCATTGCAGAGCGGCGTACGCCGCCCACTACGACAACCTCACCAATTTTACACATCAAGTCGTGACACTCTAAGCTGTGCAGCTTGCGGCCTTGAGCATGTTTAAATGTTGCTACTGTAAATTCAAATAAATCAATTAATGGTTGTGGCCCGGAAGCTCTTCCACCAAATGTTTTGAGTCGTGCTCCGGCGGGGCGGACATTGGACACGTCCCACTTTGGAATTTCTCCAGACCAGAGGTGGGCGAGGAGTAGACGTAATGATTTGGCCCATCCTTCTTTGGAGTCGTGGACAGCAATCGTATGTTCCGAATCAAATAATTGGTCAGGCACTTCCGGCAAACAGTTGATGTATTTACTTTCGACGCTGAATCCCACCCCAGTTCCACAGAGCAAAATGAACATCGCCTCGTCAAATGATTTTGGATCATCAACGGGCAAATAACTGCAATTATATACGCAAGTATTGTCACGGTCGGCACTCTTTCCTGCAGTCATCATGGCACGCATGGACGGCATCAATTCAAGGTTAACGATAGAGTCATACAACTCTGCTTTCAATTCACTGTTACCAGTAATCGCTGGTGTACGACTAAAAATATAATCTACGAAACGTGTTACTGTCTCTGGCCAAGTCTCACGACGACCCTTGTCATCTTGATATCTGGCATAACGGCTGGCGGCAATGTATTCTTGATACTGATCCATTTATTATTCTCTATTGTTATTATGGTTGATAAAGGGCAAAAAAGGGTGAGCCAGTTTCTAGCCCACCCTCGCCCATCTACTGGGTACTACTAAACTTAAACTGCGAAGTCTGCAGCTGCGGATGTAGATCCGCCAAACTTCTCACCGTCTTCCAATTTCTGAACGTTGTTCAGACCAGCTGCGATACCTTTGGAGCCGCTTGTATCGTATGGATACAATGTGATTGATGCACGACCATAGCAACCTGAGTAAAACTCGCTGGTGTCAATGATTGGGTTCAAATCGGCGTCAACGATACCTGGCTTTTCATTGGAGCTGGCGTTGATGAAATAGTGACCTGCATAAGCTGGGTCATCTTTCTCGGCATCACCGTCGCGTAAGCCACCCTTAAGAGTCTTAGGAATTGAGCCACCCCAGACGTTTGCGTTAGCTGTCTTGGTCTCTTCAAATGCCTTCTTAAAGCGGTTTACTGTGTCTGTGTCAGACTTAGGGATCAAGATTGAAACTGAGTACTTCAGTGTGCCGTTAGGTGTCTCAGCAGGCTGGAACACGTTAGCGTAAGAGAAACGTACTTTACCAGTTACAAACTTGGTTTTTAATGATTTTGATGCCATTATGATTAATTCCTTTTTAACATAAAGACTGGACTTCAGTTGGGGCCAGTCTGTCTACCCATACTGCTACTAATACGCAAATCTACTACTTAATATTTCACGATGTGATAAACTTATGCGTCGTACAAAATGCCTAAATTACTCATCGCTTGTTTCATTGCCAGGGCCCTGATAAAGTCTGTTAAATACTCAGGCTCTTCAATTACCTCCGGCTCTTCTGCTACTATATCTAAAATTTCGTCAATTGATTCTCGTAATTGGCAGACACCCTCACGGTATCCGCTGCCAGGTAGAGTATCAAAGTCTTTTAAAAACTTATCAATCAATATGTCCGGCACCTCAAACTCCGAACCATAGCACTCTACCACCATATTGCCTCCTAAATTTTTAATGCTGCTAATATTAGTCCTATGTTACCAATGACGTATCCAAGAAAAGATAAACCAAATCCAATCTCATTGTTTCTAAAAAAGTTAATCGCAACAACAAAATAAACTACAGCAATAAACCCCATCAGCCATGTGTTCATGCAAAGTCCTCCTTCGCATCTTCTTTTACTTTTACCAGCTTTGGCTCACCCTCTGGACGCAACACTAACTCGCCTAGCCAAGCCGCTACTTGCTTGTTAATTTTTTCCAGTGAGGAGATTGATTTGAGCTTTGGAGGCTCCCAAATAACTTGTGGGTCCATACCCTTCTCAACCAAAACGGTGGCCGCCAGGGCCGTGTCTGCGATCTTACGGTGGGTCTTTGTGGTGCCCAGCTTGTATCCGGGTGGCACAATGTTTTCCTGTACTGCCCGGGTTAGTGCGTACTCTTCTACGTCATTGACCCAAGTCTTTAACTGCTGCGCTTTTGAGATTACTAGACTGATCTCGTCATCGTCTAGTAACGGCGGCGCTTTGAACTCTTGCTTAGCGAGTTCTGTATTGAAGTCGCTGCGCGCTCTGCATTGCGCTTTTGCACGACAGAAGCCACACCACTCACCTGGGAGGAACTCTCCGGATCCGCTCCAAGCCTTTTTAGCTTTAGGTCTGACATAGTAGGCAGCCCAGTCAAGTAACTTTGCCAAGGAGGTGCCATCAGTTGAAATGCTGTCCAAGCGAGGCTGATGGATTGTGTACTCGACTTCTTTGATTTCTGGATACTCTTCTTTAAATTTTTCAAATGCTCCGAGAGCATATAATCTAAGTTGAGGATTGTCAATTGCCGAGACGGGTATGCCCTTGCCAAACTTAAGATCAATAACTCGAATTTTGTGTTTAGATAATATGACAACGTCTGCGGTGCCAAACCCGTCAGGAATATACTCAGAGAAGTCCACGCGTTGCTCAAATAGCGGAACATCGCCTTCACCAATTTGGGAACGAACGTATAGTACATAATTATCGACGTTAGCCTCGAAATCGTCATTGTAATATTCTGTTGCTTTAATGATCGCTTCTTCATGCTGATACTCCTCAATTCCAATTTGTCCAAAATGGTGTCTTAGTTTTGCCTCCGCCAATGCGTGCGCCATGGTGCCTTCTTGACTGAAGTCAAATGCGCCTGAGGCTTTCTTTTGTTCGGGGAGTGTTGCCTCTAATCTTGCGCTGGGGGTACAGGATAGCCATCGTTTGGATCCTGATGCGCTTAGGAGTGCGTGTGCGGTCATGTTAGCCTTTTTAGTCTGTTTATCTGTACATTTACTAATACGCAAAAAAGGACTCTTTAGAGTCCTTTTCTTAATTATATTTTTCTAAGTATTTCTGGGCGGATTTTAAAATATCAATTGAATCGTTAAGGTGCCCTATTCCAAGGTTACATTTTCGACAAAGGATGCCCCGTATTTTATTTGTTTTGTGGCAATGATCTACGCATACATTATGTGTTGTTTCTAAATCAGATTCACAAATAGCACACTTGCCGTTTTGTGCGTCTATCATAGCTTGTTTTTGCTCGATAGTTAACCCATAACGTTTTTTGTAATTATTTCTTTGAATTGTAGGAGCCCGTCTTTCTTTGTTTTCTAGGTTCCATTTTGTTGCTCTGTTGATTATGTTTTCTTTTTGCTCTGGATTTTTTGAAATCCAATTGCCGTAGTTTTGCTTACAGCACAATTTACAATGTACCTGTAACCCATCTTTTGTTGTGTGTTTTTTAGAAAACTGAGATAGCGGCTTTTGCTCGCCGCATTTTGGGCACTTCTTCATTTGATACTCCTAACAGTGTGGGTGAACTAGCCGGTAGTTAGGTACCGGCAGGGGAGCTACCCCGTTCGTTCATTGATGGTTACAACTTTAATGCTGCAATTAGATCCGATACTTCTTTGTTAAAATCAATTGCTACTTCTTGTTTTATATTTTGTTTAACATCCAAACGTTCACGATAATCGTCGGGGTACTGTCCTCGCAATGCAATTTCAGCGACCCTAGAATTAAATCCTTTATTGTCGATGTTTGCCAACATCATATTTTCCCAATATGCCTGACCATACGTTGTGGCCAGTGACATAGTTTCAGAGAAAAATTCATCATCTTTTTTCCACTTTGCCGCAGTGTCTTTGCTAATACCGATAGCCGCGTACATGGCTTTTTGAGACGCGCCTTGTTTACCAAGTTCTATGACAATGTCTGCCATTTCTTTAGTAAATGTCTTTTTATTTGCTGGAGATTTTTTAGCTGCCACACTTCCACCTTTTCAGAGCTGCTGCTTTTCTTGTTGGTTTGCCGTTCTCGTCCTTCATCGGACCTTTTACGCCGGACATACGAGCACAGAATGAATCCTTACGTGCGCCACCTTGTGGTTGTGGTGCTTTTAAATGTGAGCCAGTGGCTGCGTTATACTTAGCACGACCCTTGGCGGTAAGCCCAGCACCCTTAGATGCAGGCAGCTTTTCACCACGGCCAATTGCAAGCGATACACTTTTTTTCTTGGTTGCCATTACTTCTTTTTCTTTGCTGTCTTGGCAGATTCAATAAATGCCTGCTTGGTTGGGGCACCAAGGGTGCCCGGCTTGCGCATACGTTCACCAGAGCCTTCTTTGATACGCTCTCTCTTTTTTTGGATATTGGCGTATAGGCCGGGTTTAGTTGCCATGATTGTAAAGTTTTCCTAAATGATTGTAAAGTTATTGGCGGCATTGAGGATGCTCGTTTAATACCGCAGTGGCTTACGGAACCACTGCAACGCTGCCGTAAGCCAGCGTCAAGGACCTTCAGCTCTGGTACCAATACGGCTGATGACTAACTAACTCACGAACCGCTTATTAAGCTGCCGCCAGCGAAGTCTGGGTTAATCATCATGCGTATTGGTCCCGTTTCCGGGACCTACTGCTTAAAATATTACTGATAC